>OFMC01002210.1_pt1 | contig 12831 bp, 10 predicted proteins | sample 1541271 | NCBI WGS metagenome assembly OFMC01 (sample SAMN04209252, study PRJEB22552) | human gut metagenome | biome: gut; material: feces | host: Homo sapiens | place: USA: Oklahoma | reverse complement strand
ATGCCGCAAGGTCTCCGACCATGGAGATCAGCGCGCCGACACCGCAGATGATGGCGTATTCCACCATGCCGCCCTTTGTCGCAGCCGCATAGATGATGCCGAGCAGAATCGCTCCGACGACACCGCCGACAGCCCCTTCTACGGATTTTTTCGGGCTTAAAACCGGTGCCATTTTATGTTTTCCAAAGAGTACGCCGACACAGTATGCACACGTATCGCAGCCCCAGGAGCACAGGAAAATCAGCCATACATGGAATTTTCCGCCGTCCAGCATACGGGTCTGATATACATAGGAAAGCATTACGCCGACATAGACAATCGCAAAGAACGCCGGCATCACCTGATTGGCGTTGTATTTCGGATAAGTAAATACGTATACTGCCATCAGAAGCACGAGATCCAGGATCAGCGCGAGCATCTGGTACATCGGGTCATGAAGCAGCAGGGACAGATAGAAAATCACAACGCCCGCATAGCCCGTAATTTCCAACAGATTCCATTTATCTTCTCTTACCTTCATCACGCGGAACAGCTCTCCTGCGCCGATCAGCGACAGGCACAGAACCGTCATATAGAGCACGGTTCCGCCGCTGCAGATCGTAAGCAGCGCCACAAGGACGAGCACGATGCCGCTTAACAGTCTTGTCTTAAACATCTTTTTTATTCCTCCTTCACGCCGCCGTAACGCCGGTCTCTGTTATTATATTGTTCGATGGCTTTTCTCAATTCCTCTTCGTGGAAATCCGGCCACGGAACCTCGGTAAAGTAAAATTCCGTGTAGGCCAGCTGCCACATCAGGTAGTTGGAAAGGCGCTGCTCGCCGCTTGTACGGATCAGAAGATCTGGATCCGGGATTCCGGCGGTGTCGAGGTAGCTCTCAAAACACTGCTCCGTCAGTTTTCCGTTCTCATCAAACGCATTCTCTGCGAGAGTTCCGTTTTTCACATCCTCGATCATGCGGGTCATGCCGCGCAGGATCTCATCGCGGGAACCGTAGTTCATTGCGATCTGGAAGTACATGTGATCGTAATCTTTGGAGCACTCCTCCAGTTCATGAATGCTGTCCTGAATATCCTGCGGGAATGCGCTCGGATCTCCGATGATTTTGACGCGCATCTGATTTTTATGTGCTTTTTTGATGCATCGTTTCAGATACTGGCGGAACAGCTTTAAGAGGCCCTCCACCTCGGCGCGGGAGCGTTTCCAGTTCTCGGTTGAGAACGCATAGACGGTCAGATATTTGACACCCATGTCTTTGATCACGTCACACATTTTTTCCAGATTGTCGCATCCGACGATATGGCCGTAGCCGCGCGGCATATTCCGTTTTTTCGCCCATCTGCCGTTTCCGTCCAGGATGATGGCGATGTGATTCGGCACTTTTAATTCATTATCCATACTTTTTTCCTCCGTAAACGATAACAGGCTGCCTGCAAATGACAGGCAGCCCCTCGTTTTCTTTGTATTACACAGTCATAATTTCTTTGGATTTTACGTCCACCATCTGATCTACTTCTTTGATATATTTGTCTGTTAATTTCTGGGTCTGCTCCTCGAGCTCTTTGATTTCGTCCTCGGAAACGTCCTCTTTGGCAAGTTTCTTGAACGCATCATTGGCATCGCGGCGGATGTTGCGGATGGCGACCTTGCCGGTCTCGGAATACTTATGGATCTGCTTGACGAGCTCCTTACGGCGCTCCTCCGTGAGCTGCGGGAAGTTCAGGCGGATGGACTTGCCGTCGTTCTGCGGGTTGATGCCAAGGTCAGACTCCTGAATGGCGCGCTCGATGGGCTTGAGGACCGTGCCGTCCCACGGGGTGATGACGAGCTGGCGCGGGTCGGGAGAAGCGATGGCCGCGATCTGCTGGATGGGCGTGGGAGAGCCGTAGTAGTCGACGCTGATGCGGTCGAGCACAGAGGCGTTGGCGCGGCCTGCGCGCACAGAGGCAAAGTCCGCGTTCACCGCGTCGATGCTCTTTCTCATTTTGTCGGAATAAACCTTGTAATCTTCTTTATTCATGGGGATACCTCCTCAAAAATTTTTATCGTAAAACCGCAAGTGCGGGGTCGCTCAGTTTTCACCGACGATGGTGCCGATCTTCTTGCCCTCGACCGCACGGATGATGTTCTCGGGATCCTTGAGGGCAAAGACAAGCACGGGAATGTGGTTGTCCATCGAAAGCGACGTGGCCGTGGAGTCCATGACCGCAAGGTGCTGGGCCAGCACGTCCTCATAGGAGATGGCGTCGTACTTGATCGCATTTGCATCCTTGGCGGGGTCGGCGTTGTAAACGCCGTCGATGTTCTTGGCGAGCAGGATCACGTCGGCATTGATCTCCGCCGCGCGCAGCACCGCTGCCGTGTCGGTCGAGAAGAACGGAGAGCCGATGCCGCAGCCAAAGAGCACTACGCGGCCCTTTTCCAAATGCCGGATGGCGCGGGCGCGGATGTAGGGTTCGGCGACTTCTTTGATCTCCAGCGCCGTCTGCACGCGCACGTCGACGCCCTTCTGCTCGAGCACATCGGCGACCGCCATGCAGTTCATCGCCGTGGCCAGCATGCCCATGTGGTCGGCACGGGTGCGCTCGATGTAGCCCTCGCCGTTTTTCACGCCGCGCCAGAAGTTGCCGCCGCCGATGACGACGCCCATCTGCACACCCATGTCCGTGCACTTTTTGATGACGTCGCACACCTTGGAAACGACGTCGAAGTCGAAGCCGAAGTGCTTGTCGCCCGCCAGTGCCTCGCCGCTGATCTTGAGCAGCACGCGCTTATACTTGAGTTGAGCCATGCTCATAATCTCCCCTTTCAGGAACAAGTTCAAATTTTCACAGCTACTATTTTAGCGTATTTTTGCTCTTTTGCATAGGGGGAAAGCGTAAACTTTTTTCACAAATTCGCTCTTCCCTTTTTCGTCAAGTTGAACCGCCGTGAATAGCGGAAAAAAGCAGCCGTTTCATACGGCTGCTTTTTTAGATTTTTCGTTTACTTGATGCCCTTGATGCGGATAAGGTCCTTCAAAAGCTCGACCGTGCCATCGATGCCGAGCAGGCTCGAATCGATGCAGAGGTCATAGCTCTTGGCATCGCCCCAGTCCTTGGCGGAATAGTAGTTATAGTAGGAAGCGCGGGACTTATCCGTCTTCTTGATGCGGTCTTTCGCCTCGTTCTCGCTGATGCCGTTGCGGGCGGCAACGCGCTTGATGCGGTTTTCGAGCGGAGCCGTGATGAAGAGATTGATGACGTCGTCGCGATCCTTGAGCGCGTAGTCCGCGCAGCGGCCGATCAGGACGCAGGGGCCCTTGTCGGCGAGCTTTTTGATCGTGTCGTAGGTCGCCAGGTACACCTGCTGTTCGATGGAGCCCTTGGGCGTCACATGGTTCATCGAGAAGGAATAGGGGTCCATCGCGATGGAATAGAGAAAGCTCTTCGGGCGTTCGTCAAAGGAACGGAACAGCTCTTCGCAAAGTCCGCTCTCCTCTGCCGCCTCCTTGAGCAGCATGTCGTCGTAATAGGCGATGCCGAGCTGCTTGGCAAGCATCGTGCCGATCTCGCGTCCGCCGCTGCCGTATTGTCTGCCAACCGTAATGACCATAAAGATTCCTCCTTTTTCGCGCCTTGAAACAAAATCGGTGCTATTTGGATTATAGCACCGATTTCGCAAGAAGACAATATTTTTTCCTGTTTCGATTTTGTAAAGGCGCGGCCTTATTCCGGAAGCGGCAGGCCGAGGCGGCGATACATCGTCTTTTTCACCGCGCGCAGAATATTTTCATAGCCCGTGCAGCGGCACAGATGGCCGGAGAGGAGCTTTCTGAGCTCGTCATCGGTGTAGAGGCGGTTCGTCTCCAAGATCTCGACCGCAGTCATGATGAAGCCCGGCGTGCAGAAGCCGCACTGGACAGCGGTCTCTTCAATGAACGCCTGCTGGATGTCGCTCAGCTCGCCGTCGGGCCCCATCAGGCTTTCGAGCGTGCGGATGTGCTTGCCGTCCGCCCAGACGGCGAGGTAGATGCACGAGTTGAATGCCTCGCCGTCGATGATGACGTTGCAGGCGCCGCACTCGCCGACCTCGCAGCCCTTCTTCACGGACGTCATATGGTAATCGTTTCGCAGCATATCGGTCAGCGACGCACGCACGTCGACCATTTTCTCAACGTCCTTGCCGTTTAAGTTGAATCGCACCAGCTTGTACTGACTCATTTGATGACACCTCCCGCCCGTTTGATAGACTCGATCAGGCAGCGCTTGGCCATTTCGACCGCGATGTGTTCGCGGAACGCCTTGGAGGCGCGCCAGCTGTCGCGCGCGCGGATATCGTTGAGCACGGCGAGTGAGAACTGTTCCGCTGTCGTAAGCGTCAAGGGTTTATCCTTGGCAGCTGCCTCCGCGCTCGGGCAGCGCATCGGCACAGGACCGGCAACGCCGTAGGCGATGCGGGCGCGCTCAATAGTCTGCTTGTCGGGCGACAGGCGCACGTTCACGCTGCACCCGAGCGTCGCGATGTCCATCGCGTTTCTCATGGCGTACTTGATGTAGTAGCCATAGCAGTTTTCGTAGCTCGCCTTTGGGATGAGGATGGCGGTCTGGATCTCGCCATCCTCCACGCGGATGTCGACCTGACCGGCCTTGATGTAAAAGTCTTTGATGGGCAGGCGGCGGATGCCGTCCTTCCCCGTCAGCTCCACGATGGCCTCCCACGCATGCAGTGTGGAGGCGGAGTCCGCGCTCGTCACGCCGTTGCAGGTGTTGCCGCCGATGGTGCCGATGTTTCGGATCTGCGGGCCGCCGACCATGTCGACCGCCTCGCCGAGAACGTTGATATATTTCTGGATGATGGGGTCACGCGTGATGTGGGAAAAGCTCGAGAGCGAGCCGATGCGGATGTTCTCCTCCTCGTCGATGCTCACGCTGCGCAGCTCGTCGAGGCCGTAGATCGAGATGAGCTCCTTCCCGGCGCGCTTGCCCTCGCGCATCTGCACGAGCACGTCGCTGCCGCCGGCGATGATCTGCGCCTCGGGATGCTCCAAGCGAAGGGCGACGGCGTTTTCGACGCTTTCCGCCTCATAGAGTGCTTTCATGTCATACATGGCTCACTTCTCCTCCTTCCAGCTGTCGTGGATGAGCCCCGCCTTGCTGAACTCGACGTACAGAACGTGCGGGGTGATGGGAACGGTGTCGATGGCGACGCCGGTGGCGTTGTAGATGGCGTTGCGGATGGCGGGTGCGCCCGAGCACGCGGGCGGTTCGCCGAGCGCCTTCGTGCCGAACGGCGACGTCGGCTCGGGATTTTCGATAAACTGCGCCTCGAGATGCGGGTGGTCCATGAACGTCGAGAGCTTATAGTCGAGAAGATTATTGTTGAGGGGGCGTCCCGTCTTCTCGTCGAATAAAAGCTGCTCGCTCATGCCAAATCCGATGGCCATGGACATGCCGCCGTGGACCTGCGCCTCGGCAAGCGCGGGGTTGATGAGCTTGCCGCAGTCGTGGACGTTGATGATCTTCTTGAGCGTCACCTTGCACATCGGGATATCCACCTCGACATCGGCAAAGGTGCAGCCAAACGAATAGGCGTTGTTGCGGATGGTGTAGGTCGACTCGGCGGTGATGTGCTCGGAGTCCGCGGCGTTGTACTGCGCGGTCATCGCAAGGTCTTTCAGCGACATGAGCACCATGCCGTCGCCCTTGCGGATGATGTTGCCGTCGACGATGTCCATATTGTCGACCGCCTGACGGGTGAGCTTTGTCGCGTACTGAAGAATTTTCTGCCGCAGGAGCGTCGCCGTCTGGCGGATGGAGAATCCCGCGACGTAGGTCTGGCGGCTCGCGTAAGCGCCGAGGCCTGTGGGCGTGATGTCCGTATCCTGACATGAGACGACGCGCACGTCGTGATAGCTCTTGAGGCCGACGGCCTCGGCCGTCATCTGCGCATAGGCCGTGTCCGCGCCCTGCCCGATCTCCGTCTCACCGCACTGCATCGTCACCGTGCCGTCGAGATTCAGGAGCATGCGGTTCGAGGACGTTTCAAGCGAGATGGGATACACCGCCGTGTTGTACCAGAAGGCCGCCACGCCGATGCCGCGGCGGACGGGGCCGATGTCCTTGGCATACTCCTCGCGCTTTTTGTCGTATTCGATGTACTCCTTCCCCTTTTCCAGACATTCGCGGAAGGAATCGTAGTAGTTCGTGTTACCTGAGAAGCCGTCGTGGAAGCCCTTGGGCATGATGTACTTCATGCGGTATTCGAGCGGCTCCATGCCAACGGCCTTCGCGCACTCGTCGATGTTCGCGTCGTCCGCGAACGACGCCTGCGGCATGCCGTAGCCGCGCATCGCGCCTGCGGCGGGGCGGTTTGTGTACACGGTGTAAGCGTCGCCCTCGAAATTGTCGCAGGGATAGATCTGCGGGAACGAGCCCATGGCCTTGGCGACGATCGAATGGCCGTGCGAGGCATACGCGCCCTGATTGGAGAAGCACTCGACCTTGCGCGCGGCAATCGAGCCGTCCTTATGGAGCCACGTGATGATATGGAAGCGGATCGAGTGGCGCACACGGTTACTGACGAATGTCTCTTCACGCGAGCAGTCGATGCGCACGCATTTTCCGTGCACCTGCGTAGAGCACCACGCGCACAGCGGCTCATAGAGCGCATCCTGCTTGTTGCCAAAGCCTCCGCCGATGTAGGGCTTGATGACGCGGATATCCGCCCACGGACGCCCGAGCGCCTGACCGACGATGCGGCGGATGATGTGCGGGATCTGCGTGGAGGACACGACGACGATGCGGCCATTTTCCTCGTAAGCGTAGCAGCCGTGGTTTTCAATGTGGCTGTGCTGCACGGTGGGGGTGTTGTACCAGCCCTCGACCTTGATGAGGCCGGGCTCTTTGATCGCCTGCTGATAATTGCCCTTGCGGATATCGGTGTGCTTCAGGATATTCCCCGGGAAATTTTCGTGGATGCAGGGCGCGTCGGGCTCCATGGCCTTCTGCACGTCGAGCACAAACGGGAGTTCCTCATATTCGACCTTCAGCGCGCGCACGCCCTGCATGGCCGAGACCTCATCCTCCGCAATGACGACCGCGACGTCGTCGCCGTAGTAGCGCACATGGCGGTTCAAAAGATTGCGGTCGGCCACGTCCTGATGCCCCGGGTCCATCGACCAGGGATGGCCCGCCGTCGGGAAGCAGTGCTCCGGCACGTCGAAGCAGGTCAGCACCTTCACAACGCCGGGGATGGCCTCCGCCGCGGACTTGTCGACTGATTTGACAAATCCGTGCGCGATGGTGGAATGCTTGATGCGCGCATAGAGCGCACCGGCCGGCATCCGATCCTCATAGTATTTCGTGCGTCCGGTGACCTTGTCGAACGCATCGACGCGGATCTCGCTTTTTCCTACCTTGCTCATCTGTCTACCTCCTGTTCCGAGCAGCCGCTTTGTCGGTTTTGCTCGAAATCTGCAACTCCTTTGCTATTATTTTAGCACATTTCGCACAGCTTGTACAGTGCTGCATGCGTGATATAATACAAATGATCGCGGATGTACCATTTTGTCCGCTTTTTTCTGCCGATTGGTGAAAAAGAAACGAATGACTGGTGATTTAATAGATGGATAACACGTTGAAAATAGGATGCGTGGTCATGGCGGCGGGCAGTGCCGCGCGCTTTGGCGAGAACAAGCTCGCCGCGATGGTAAACGGAAAGCCGCTTATCGAGCATGCGCTCGATGCGATCCCGCGGGAGAGCTTTTCCCGCGTGCTGGTCGTGACGCAGCATGAAAACGTGGAAGCGGCCGCCAAAAAGTTTGGCTTTGAAGCTCTGCGGAATGAGCATCCCGAGCGCGGCCAGAGCGAGACGATCCACCTCGGCACGGCGGCGCTGTCAGACTGTGACGCGCTCTGCTTCATGGTGGCCGACCAGCCGATGCTCAGGCGCAAGACCGTCGCGCAGGAGCTTGAGTTCTTCCGCGCGCACAGCAAAAACATCGTCGGATTGGGACACAACGGCGTGCGGGGCAACCCCTGCCTCTTCCCTGCCCGCTTCTTTCCTGAGCTTTTATCGCTTGAGGGCGATGTCGGCGGCAGCGCGGTCATCAAGAGGCATTTAGATGATCTGCTGCTCTTTGAAGCGCCGGAGACGGAGCTTTGCGACGTTGACACGAAGGAAGCGCTCGAAGCGCTTAAGAAACGCTGATCTCGCCGCGGAGGTCTTCTTCCATTGCCTGCTTGATCTTCTCCTTGTCGTAGCCGCAGGAGAAGAGATAGTAGAGCTTGGCGACGGCGGCCTCGGTCGTCATGTCGAGTCCGCTGACCGCGCCCGCCTTTTTGAGCGCGCTGGACGTTTCGTAGGTGCCGAGCGACACCGCGCCCTGCGGACACTGCGAGCAGACCGTGAGCACCGTGCCGTTCTGAAACGCCTTGCGGATGATGGGCAGCAGCGCGTTCCCGTCGCCGGGGATGTTGCCCGCGCCGAACGTCTCGATGACGATACCGCGGAGCTTTTCGGTCATAATGGCCTCGAACAGCGAAAACTGAATGCCCGGAAATACCTTGATGACGCCGATGGGAATATTATCAAGCGTCTGGAGCTTGAGCCCGCCTTCCTGCCGCGGCAGGAGGGCGGCTTCGTTATATTTGATGGAAATTCCCGCCTCGGCAAGGCTCGGGTAGTTGGGCGAAACGAAAGCGATGAGTCCGTCGGCGGAGTATTTTGTCGCGCGGTTGCCGCGCAGCAGCTTTCCGCCGAAGTACAGGCACACCTCGCGCACGATGCCTTCACCCGCAATCAGCAGCGCGGTGATGAGGTTGTCGCGCCCATCGCTGCGAATTTCGCACAGCGGGATCTGCGAGCCCGTGAGCACCACAGGCTTGTCGAGCCCATCGAGCATGAACGACAGTGCCGAAGCCGTGTAGGCCATCGTGTCCGTGCCGTGCAGGACGACGAAGCCGTCGTAATCGTCATATTTCTGCGCGATCAGCTCTGCGATGCAGTTCCATTCGCGTACGGTCATGTTGGATGAATCCAGCAGCGGCGAGAGTTCATAGAATTCCCACTCCGGCATCTCCGGCGCGCGGAGGTCGGGGATGGCATCGAGCGCGGCGCGGAAGTAGCCCGCGCGCGGCGCGTAGCCGTTTTCCGTGCGCGTCATACCGATGGTGCCGCCGGTATAGATGATGAGAACTCGTTTCATAGCTCTCTCCTGATTGTATTACTTTTTGTACGGCGTATGGTCGAGCGGCAGGCTGCGGCGGCGCTCGCCGTCGTAGCGGTAATACGCCTGCGCGATGGCCGGCGCCGTGGGGATGGACGTGATCTCACCGATACCGATGGCGCCGTTGGCGAGGTTTAATCCCGGCTTGTCGATGACGATCGCCTTGATCTCGGGGATCTGATGCGAGCGGAACAGGCCGAGCGTGCCGTATTTTGCCGTGGGCTTGCCGTGGTCGAGCGGGTACTGCTCTGTCAAGGCGTAGCCCATGCTCATCACGACGCCGCCCTCGATCTGCCCTTCGCAGGACAGCGGGTTGATGGCCTTGCCGACATCGTGCGCGGCGACCATCTTTTTAATTTTGCCCGTCTCCTTGTCGAGAATGCACATCTGCGTCGCGTAGCCATAGGCGACATGGCTGACGGGGTTCGGCACATTTGCGCCGAGCGGGTTCGTCTTGGCGTAGTATTCGCCGTAAAACTCCTGCCCCTTCAAATCGCTCAGCGAGCGGTACTCCATCGCGTCGCGCAGCAGCAGGCATGCGCGGCGGCAGGCCTCGCCGGTGACGAGCGTCTGGCGCGAGCCGGAGGTATCGCCGCTGTCAGGCGTTATGAATGTGCTGTTGCCGTCGTAGACGACCTGATCGCGCGTGAGCTTTGCGTTTGTCACGACGAGCTGCACCAGCACCGTGCCGAGACCCTGACCGATGCAGGACGCGCCCGCGCGGATGTGGACCTTGCCATCATCGCCGATGACGAGCTTGCAGCGCCCATAGTCGGGAAGACCGACGCCGACGCCCGCGTTTTTCATCGCGCAGGCAAGGCCGACCGGCTCGCCGTTTTTGACCGCTTCGTCATAGTAGGGCTTGATGGCCTCGAGCGTTTCGACAAGGCCCGTTTCGGGGCCGACGATCTGGCCGTTCGGCAGCACCTCGCCCGGGCGGATGGCGTTGCGGTAGCGAATTTCCCACGGGGAGATGCCGACAAGGTCGGCCATCTCGTTGAGTAGCGTTTCAGTCGCAAAGCAGGTCTGCGTCACGCCGAAGCCGCGGAACGCGCCCGCGGGCGGATTGTTCGTATAGTAGGCGTGGCCCTCGATTTCAAAATTTTCATAGTGATACGGGCCCGCGGCGTGCGTACATGCGCGCTCAAGCACGGGGCCGCCGAGTGAGGCGAAGCCGCCCGTGTCGGACACGACGCTCGCCTTTACGCCCTGAATAATGCCGTTTTCGTCGCAGCCCATCGTGAAGTCCATCCACATCGGATGGCGCTTGGGATGGACGAGCAGCGATTCCTGCCGTGTGAGCTTCACCTTGACCGGCACGCGCGCGATGTATGCGATGAGCGCCGCGTGGTGCTGCACGGACATGTCCTCTTTCCCGCCGAAGCCGCCGCCGACAAGCATATTTTCGACCTGGCAGTGGGCAAAGTCGACGCCGAGCATCGCCGAGCACTCGTGCTGGGTGGTGTGCGCGCTCTGGTCGGTCGTCAGCAGCTTCACGCCGCCGTTTTCAAGCGGGAGCGCCACGCAGCACTCGGGTTCCAAAAAGGCGTGCTCCGTCCACGGAGTCTCAAACTTCTCGTGTAAGACGTATTTGGAATGTTTGATGGCCTCGTCTGCATTGCCGCGCACAACGTGGCGGTGCGCCTGCAAATTGCCGCGGTTGCCCATGATGACCTCGGGCGCACCGGGGGCGGACGCCTCCTCGGGCCCGTAGACCGCGGGAAGCTCTTCGTAAACGACACGTACAAGCTTTTTTGCCTGCTCGAGTGTTTCTAAGTCGCGCGCACAGACAAGCGCCACCGCGTCGCCGAGATACTGCGTGATTTCCCCCTCGCCGATGAGCGTCGGCTGGTCCTTCTGGATGTGGCCGACGTTCTGCTGGCCCGGGATGTCCTTTGCCGTCAGCACGCATACGACGCCGGGGAGCGCTTCCGCCTCTTTCGTGCGGATGTAGAGCACGCGGGCGCGCGGGTACTGGCTGCGCACCGCGCCGCCGTAGCACATGCCGTCAACATAGACGTCGTCGGGGTACTTGCCATAGCCCTGTACCTTTTCGGCGACGTCGATGCGGTGCACGCGCGAGCCAACCTGAAAGTCTTCCTTCTTTTCGGGAATTTTCCCCTCGCGTAAAATCTTCGCCGCAAGCAGGATGCCGTCGATGATCTTGACATAGCCCGTGCAGCGGCAGATATTGTTGCGGATGGCAAAGGCCGCCTCTTCGCGTGTCGGGTCGGGATTCTGGTCGATGAGCCCCTTGGCCGAGATGACCATGCCCGGGATACAGAAGCCGCACTGCACGGCTCCGGCCTCGCCGAAAGCGTAGGTAAAGGCCTCCTTTTCAAAGGCGGAAAGGCCCTCGACCGTGACGATATGTTTCCCCTCCAGCTTGTCTGTCTGAGGGATGCAGGCTTTCGTCGGCTTGCCGTCGATGAGGACATGGCACGTGCCGCACGCACCCTCACTGCACCCGTCCTTGACGCTGGTCAGATGCAGCTCGTCGCGAAGATAGCGGATGAGTTTTTGATTTTTCTCCACCGTGACCGGTGTACCGTTGACAACGAATGCAGCCATTTCAGATCTCCTGTTCACGAGAAAATCACAAATATCACAATTATTTTGGTTGCCTAACTAATTTTATTGTAGCACAGGCACAACAAAGACGCAACACAAATTCCAAATTTCGATATTCTATTTTCGGAATCACGCTTTCTGCCTCAAATCCTTGACAAATTTTGAACATTGGACTAAGATATCGCCATACCTGCAAGGGGCGCTGGCGCAAGCCGGCTGTGATGCGGCGTATCGCCGTCGCTGTCCCTCAGACCTGATCCGGGTAATGCCGGCGTAGGAATGCAAAGATGATCTTGCCTGAGCTTTGCACCGTGACGTCGACGCCGCGGTGCTTTTTTGTGCCGCGGCGCGGACAGGGACCATATTTTTAGGAGGAATCCCTTATGAGCAACACGTCCACCCATTCCAGCACCCGCCGCCTGACCGAGGGCGGCATCTGCATCGCGCTCGCCCTTGTGCTGAGCTATCTCAAAATTCCCATCGGTCTGTCGTTTGGCGGCTTCGGCGGCTCGATCACCCTTGTGATGGTCCCGCTCATCCTCTTCGCCGTGCGCTATGGCGCGCCCTGGGGCATCCTCGCGGGCGTCGCGTTCGGCACGCTCAAGTATTTCTTCGCCGAGGGCTTCGCCGTGAGCTGGGTGTCCATCATCTTCGACTATTCCGTCGCCTACGGCGCGGTCGGCCTTGCGGGCCTTTTCCGCGTGAAGGGCAACGACTATTCCAAGCTCCCGCTCGCCGCGTTCGTCGGCTGCCTCGGCCGCTTTGTCATCCACTTTATCTCCGGTGTGACGGTCTACGCGCAGTATATGCCCGAGGAATTCATGGGCATGACCATGACGTCTCCCGTGTTCTACTCCGTGCTGTACAACGGCACGTATATGCTGCCGAACACGATCCTCGCGATCGTCATCTGCGCGTTGCTGATGAAGCCCGCAGCGAAGCTGCCGAGCGCAGAGTAAAAAAAATAATATGGCAGCGCGACAGCGCTGCATTTGTTCCCTGCGCCGCGCAGGGGTTCGATAATAAGGGAGGGGTATCTCTTTTTGAAAAAG
>OFMC01002209.1_pt1 | contig 12835 bp, 10 predicted proteins | sample 1541271 | NCBI WGS metagenome assembly OFMC01 (sample SAMN04209252, study PRJEB22552) | human gut metagenome | biome: gut; material: feces | host: Homo sapiens | place: USA: Oklahoma | reverse complement strand
CATTACTTCTGATTTACACTATCTTTGTGCTCTCAAATCAAGATTTTAATCAAAACAAAGTATCAAGATATGCTTACCATCAAACAAATTACAGAAAACACCGACGCGGTGATCCGCGGACTGGAAAAGAAGCATTTCAAAAATGCAAAAGAAACAATAGACCAGGTAATTGCCTTTAACGACAAAAGACGTAGCACACAGTCTATATTAGATAATAACCTCTCTGAAGTAAACTCGATTTCCAAATCCATCGGACAATTGATGAAAGAAGGAAAGAAAGAGGAAGCAGAAACTGCCAAAAGCCGTGTAGCCGAACTTAAAGAAGTCAACAAGACTTTGCAGACTGAAATGGATCAGGCTGCCGAAGACATGCAGAATCTACTCTATACCATTCCTAATGTACCTTATGATGAAGTACCCGAAGGTGTAGGTGCTGAAGATAATGTAGTAGAGAAAATGGGCGGTATGGAAACCGAACTCCCCAAAGATGCACTGCCTCACTGGGAACTGACAAAGAAATATGATTTAATAGATTTCGACCTGGGCGTAAAGATAACAGGAGCCGGTTTCCCGGTTTATAAAGGAAAAGGTGCACAGTTGCAACGCGCGTTGATCAACTTCTTCCTGGACGAAGCCCGCAAAGCCGGTTATCTGGAAATCATGCCTCCGACAGTGGTTAATGCCGCTTCCGGTTACGGAACAGGCCAGTTGCCCGACAAGGAAGGTCAGATGTACCATTGCGAAGTAGACGATTTATATCTTATTCCGACGGCTGAAGTTCCTGTAACAAACATCTATCGTGACGTGATTCTGGAAGAGAAGCAACTTCCTATCAAGAACTGTGCTTACACGCAGTGTTTCCGTCGCGAAGCAGGTTCTTACGGTAAAGATGTACGCGGCTTGAACCGTCTGCACGAATTCTCTAAAGTAGAATTGGTACGCATTGACAAACCGGAACATTCCAGACAATCTCATAAAGAGATGTTGGATCATGTGGAAGGATTATTGCAAAAACTGGAATTGCCATATCGCATCCTTCGCCTATGCGGTGGAGATATGAGCTTTACAGCTGCCCTTTGCTTCGACTTTGAGGTTTACTCCGAAGCACAGAAGCGTTGGCTGGAAGTAAGTTCGGTTTCTAACTTCGATACTTATCAGGCCAACCGCTTGAAATGCCGTTACCGCAGTGGAGAAAAGAAGACAGAACTTTGCCATACATTAAACGGATCTGCATTGGCATTACCACGCATTGTTGCCGCTTTGCTGGAAAACAATCAGACACCGGAAGGTATCCGTATCCCGAAGGCATTGGTGCCGTATACGGGTTTTGAAATGATTGACTAAAAATAGCTGCGCTATACAAGCGGGTGAATAATAATTCGCTCCTACATAGGTAACCACAGGCGTTTATATGATTACGTCTATACAACCTGGTAGGGGCGAATTATCATTTGTCCACATCAGTTATACAGCTTTTTAGAAGAAACTTTCTTTGTTTTTACCAAATAACCCGTATCTTTGCAAACCGTAACAATCTGAAAGTGATTACGTAATTATACCAACAAAATTTATAGATAATGAACAAAATCATTAGCAAAGAACATTTTTCTGAAAAGGTTTTTAAATTAGAGATCGAGGCACCTTTAATAGCCCGCTCACGCAAGGCAGGACACTTCGTCATTGTACGTGTAGGCGAAAAAGGCGAACGTATGCCATTGACTATTGCAGCGGCTGACACCGTACGCGGCACTATCACTTTGGTAGTACAGGAAGTAGGCCTCTCCTCTACCCGCCTTTGCGAACTGAATGAGGGCGATTACATCACCGATGTGGTAGGTCCGCTGGGACAAGCTACTCATATTGAAAACTTCGGAACAGTGGTTTGTGCAGGTGGTGGTGTAGGCGTGGCTCCCATGCTCCCTATCGTACAGGCTTTGAAAGCTGCCGGTAATCGCGTTATTGCCGTACTTGCCGGACGTAGCAAAGAGCTGATTATCCTTGAAAAAGAGATGCGCGAAAGCGCAGACGAGGTCATCATTATGACCGATGACGGTTCTTACGGACGCAAAGGATTGGTAACCGAAGGCGTGGAAGAAGTCATTAAACGGGAGAAAGTAAACAAATGTTTTGCTATCGGCCCCGCTATCATGATGAAATTTGTTTGTTTGCTGACTAAGAAATATGAAATACCGACTGATGTATCGCTGAATACAATCATGGTGGATGGTACAGGTATGTGCGGTGCTTGTCGTATTACCATCGGTGGAAAGACCAAATTCGTTTGTGTAGACGGACCGGAATTTGACGGCCATCAGGTAGACTTCGACGAGATGTTGAAGCGTATGGGTGCTTTCAAGAGCATCGAACGCGAGGAAATGCACAAGCTTGAAGAAGACGAATCCTGCAAAGCTGTACCGGAACCGACACAAGAAGTTGACGAGAAAAGTCGTAATGCCGCATGGCGTTTGGAACTTCGCAAGGCAATGAAACCCAAAGAACGTACCGCTATTCCGCGTGTTGAAATGAACGAGCTCGATCCGGAATACCGTTCGCACAGTCGCAAAGAAGAAGTAAATCAAGGACTTACAGAGGAACAAGCTCTAACGGAAGCTAAGCGTTGCCTCGATTGTGCAAATCCAGGCTGTATGGAAGGCTGTCCCGTAGGTATTGACATTCCTCGTTTCATCAAAAACATTGAACGTGGAGAAATACTCGAAGCTGCCAAGACACTAAAAGAGACCAGTGCTCTGCCTGCCGTTTGCGGCCGTGTTTGCCCGCAGGAAAAACAGTGTGAGTCAAAATGTATCCACCTGAAAATGAAAGAAAAGCCGGTAGCTATCGGCTATCTGGAACGCTTTGCCGCTGACTATGAACGTGAAAGCGGGCAAATTTCCATACCGGAAATCAAGGAAAAGAATGGTATCAAGATTGCCGTTATCGGCTCCGGACCTGCCGGACTTTCTTTTGCCGGAGATATGGCTAAATATGGTTACGACGTTACTGTCTTCGAAGCCCTTCACGAAATAGGCGGTGTATTGAAGTATGGTATCCCCGAATTCCGTCTGCCGAACAAAGTGGTGGATGTAGAGATTGAGAATCTTGCCAAGATGGGAGTTAACTTCATAAAGGACTGCATCATAGGCAAGACTATCAGTGTGGAACAGTTAGAAGAAGAAGGTTTCAAAGGTGTATTCGTAGCATCCGGTGCCGGATTGCCTAACTTCATGAATATTCCGGGAGAGAACTCCATCAATATCCTGTCATCCAATGAATACCTGACACGCGTCAACCTGATGGATGCAGCAAGCGAAGACTCTGATACACCGGTGCCTTTCGGTAGAAATGTAGCCGTTATCGGTGGTGGAAATACAGCAATGGACTCAGTGCGTACTGCACGCCGCTTGGGTGCTGAACGTGCCATGATTATCTATCGCCGTTCCGAAGAAGAAATGCCTGCACGTATCGAAGAGGTAAAGCATGCGAAAGAAGAAGGTGTTGAGTTCCTCACGCTGCATAACCCTATCGAATACATCGCCGATGAGCAAGGAAAGGTAAAACAAGTTATCTTGCAAAAAATGGAGCTTGGCGAACCGGATGCATCCGGACGCCGTAGTCCCGTAGCTATCCCAGGTGCAACGGAAACCATTGATATAGATCTGGCTATCGTCAGCGTAGGGGTTTCTCCCAACCCGATTGTACCTTCTTCTATTCCGGGACTGGAAATGGGACGCAAAGGTACGATTGCCGTAAACGAGAACATGCAGTCATCTATTCCGACCATTTATGCCGGAGGTGATATTGTTCGTGGTGGTGCTACCGTTATTCTTGCTATGGGCGATGGACGCAAGGCTGCTGCCTCAATGCACGAGCAGTTGAGCAAATAAGCAGAAAAGACATTACTTGTCAAGAGCAAGTTTACATAACATTAACAAAGCGGAAAGATTTCGGTCTTTCCGCTTTTCTTTTTCCGGAACAGATGATCTGTTTACTTCGATTACATCATTCATTCGCTCTAAACAGATGGTATGTTTCGAGCGATTACATAGTATGTTTTACCCAATTACATGGTATATTATGAACCAAAACATAGTATCTTCCGAAAAATCCTACATACAGACACAAAAAAAAGAGGAGCAACTAGCATCACTCCTCTTACTATCTTCGTTCCCGAAACTAAATCAGGATTACATGGGCAAAGATACGGAATCAAACAACTAAAGTCAAGCTTTCCACCGCTTTTCTTCCCGTTTATTTCACCACTTTGTTCGTTGCCGGATCAGGGAAAATCACCGACGGCTTGAACGACTTGGCTTCTTCAAAGTCCATCAAGGCATACGACATAATAATGATGATATCGTCCGGCTGCACCTTGCGGGCTGCCGCACCATTCAGACATATCTTGCCCGAACCACGTTCGCCTTTAATAATATAGGTTTCAAAACGTTCACCATTATTATTATCAGCTATGTACACTTTTTCACCGGCAATCATATTAGCCGCATCCAGTAAGTCCTCGTCAATCGTAATGCTTCCCATATAATTGAGGTTAGCTTCCGTGACGCGAGCGCAATGGATTTTCGACTTCAGCACTTCAATCATCATAAGGTCTGATCTCTCTTTTTAGGTTTATTACTCTTTATATTTAATATTGTCAATCAGGCGAACTTCACCACAGAACACTGTAATGCAACCTACAGCATACGCCGTATCTTCCCAATTGGCTATTTTCTGCAACGTGTTGCCATCCACCAGTTCGAAGTATTCCAGACGCAAACCGGGAGCGACAGTAATGGCATCTTCTACAAACTTCTGAGTCTCAGCAACTGTATGAGAAGCCGCAAAGGTACGACTTTCAAATAATGTTTGCGATATTTTTAAAGCATTTTTGCGTTCTTCGACAGATAAACGAGCGTTACGACTACTCAGAGCCAGCCCATCCTCTTCACGTATAATAGGGCAACCCACTATTTCCAACGAATAATTCATCTGGCGCACCATCTCACGAATGATAGCTAACTGCTGGAAATCTTTCTCTCCGAAATAAGCGCGATCCGGTTTCACTGCATCAAACAGCTTACTCACAATCTGGCAAACACCATTGAAGTGTCCCGGACGAAACGCACCTTCCATCACTGTATCCAACGGCGCATAACTAAATTGGCGCGTATCAGGTTCAGGATACATCTCCGCAACCGAAGGAGCGAACACAAACGCAGCACCGCAAGCTTCCAACAAAGCACAATCGGCATCCAGCGTACGGGGATATTTCTCTAAATCATTCTTGTCGTTAAACTGTGTCGGGTTTACAAAATCAGATACAACAACGATGTCATTTTCTTCGCGGCATCTCTTGATCAGACTTGCGTGTCCTTCGTGCAGGAATCCCATTGTCGGTACAAGACCGATTGTTTTTCCTTCTCTTTTCCAGTTTTTAATTAAATCTCTTGTTTCCTTTACTGTTTTTGTTACCTTCATGGTGTTCTCCTTTTAAAACTAAATTAGGAGATAGCCTCTTGTTCTGAATTCAACAAATTTCATTTTCATTTATAGGTTACAATCACTTTTGCAGTTATGCCATATCTTTCAGTAATCCGTGTTTCTCATAGTTTGTAACACGGCTGATCTTATTCTCATCATCTACAAAAACAACCTGTGGTTTATGTTCTTTGGCTTCTTCAGAATCATAATGTGCATAACACATGATAATAATTTTGTCACCAGTACTTACGCATCTTGCCGCAGCACCATTTAAGCAGATCATTCCGCTTCCGCGCTTGCCGCAGATCGTATAAGTTTCAAATCGGCTTCCGTTATTTACGTCCACGATCTGAACTTTCTCATATTCCATAATTCCTGCCGCTTCCAGCAGGTCTTCATCAACAGTAATACTTCCAACATAGTCAAGTTCGGCCTGTACTACTGTAGCACGATGAATCTTTCCTTTTAACATCTCAACTGTCATTTCTTATTGGTCTCCTTACAAAAAAAAGCATTCGTCAAGGCATACTGGTCCCTGCAAATGCTTTTGCTATTCTTCGTATTCCCTGAGTCTTATTTTATGTCTTAAATAAATATAAGCTCGCTTTCCGCCATTTCCGGCGGGGTAACTGTTCAATATGAAATTGTTGTGATTCAGTCAGAGTATAGTTTTGTAGTATTCCAAATACTATCTCCGCAAGTATTATGACACCCTGTGAAAGGAATGTCAATATGGTTGCGCAATATGCGTTGTTGGTCGCACAACGTGTGAATATTATGGGCTGCTTCTCCATGAAAGGACGATTGGATGATTATAAATGGGCCGGTCCGTATATGGTCAGTAACCAGGTGGTTGCAGTCAATGAGAACAGTGATATCTATACCCTGAGTGATCTGGAAGGAAAGACACTTGCCGTACAATCTACAACAAAACCGGAAGGAATTTTTCTGAAAAGAACAGACAGCAGGATTCCAAAGCTTGGTAATCTGATTAGCCTGGAACACAGGGAACTGATCTATACATTCCTTGGAAAGGGATATGCAGATGCAATAGGTGCACATGAGGAATCGGTTATACAGTATATGAAAGATTATGATGCGAAATTCCGAATTCTGGATGAACCACTTATGACAGTCGGAATCGGAGTCGCTTTCTCAAAAAATGAAACTCGGGATCTGCCGGAGAAACTGGAGCAGACTTTGGATGAAATGAGAGAGGACGGAACTTCCGCAAAAATTATAGGAAAATATCTTGATGACCCAGAAAAATATCTGGAGGTGGACCAGCTTGAAGAAGAATAAAAAATCTGTCCCAACAGAAAAGAAATTCTGGATCATCAGTATAGCTGTTGGGATATGTCTTGTCGTGCTGTCTGTATGTTTTTTCAGCAATGCAGACAAAGAAAAGAAAGAGGCTGATCTTTTAGACACGGTAAATTATGTAAAAGTACAATGTTCCACATATACACATTATAATGAATCATCAGAATCCAAAAGTCTGCTTCGTGCCATTGAGGGAAGCCGGCAGGTCAGCAAAAATATAGCCGCAGAAATAGAAAATGAAAAAACACTGGATAATCAGTTGTTGAAAGAAAGTGCAGAGCAGTTATGGCTGACGGGAATAGCAATTCTGGATATAGATGGAAATATAGTATGTGAATACAGTACAAATGAAAGCTTATTGCCGGAAATAAAAGAATGTGCAGAGAAAGAAATCGTACTGGATACAGCAATTTACGATGAAAAAGTGTATGCCAAGAGAATCAATCATAATGACGGGGCTTATATTGATATGGCTGCCTGCACAAGAAAGGATGCACCGGGAGTTGTAGTGACTTACTATTATACTTCCGCAGAGTATGCAACGAATTATACACTTACGATACAAAGTTTGTTGAATGGCTATCGGAAGGACCGGGATGGGACAATTATCGTAGCAGATGAAGGCGTGATCATTGCTTCAAACAATACCGGGCTGATCGGACAAAGCACAACAGACTATGAAGCAATCCAGAAGTTAAAAGATCATGCAGACAGTAAGCATATGATGGGCTTAACGATCAATGGAGTCCGGTATCACGGTGTTATGCTGAAGCAGAGAGACCATTACATCTATGCTTACGTTCCGGATTCAATCATATTTCAGACACTTCTGCAAAATGTGATCATGTGCCTGTTCATTTATCTGATTGTTGTAGCACTAATCTGGATGATTTATAGAAAATCACAGGAAAACATTCTCAAAATAGAAAAGGAAAAAGAACAGAAGTATCAAAAAAGCCTTCTGGAAGCAGCGGAAAAGGCTGATGCGGCGAACCGGGCGAAGACAGAATTCTTGCAGAGGATGAGCCATGATATCCGGACACCGATCAATGGAATCTGTGGAATGCTTGATGTGGGCGATTATTATCGTGATGATCTGTCGAGACAGACCGAATGTAGAGGAAAAATCCGTGAGGCTTCCAATATTCTCCAGGAACTGGTCAATGAAGTTCTTGATATGAGCAAACTGGAGTCAGGAGAAATTTATCTGGAAGAGAAACCATTTGATATTTATAAAGTTATTTCAGAAGTGGTGGATGTAGTTGGAAAAATGGCTGATGAAAGAGAAATCAAGGTGGAATATAAAACACCAGAGATCATTCATAAAGATCTTATAGGCAGCCCAATCCATCTGAAGCGTCTTCTGATGAATATCCTGAGTAATGCCGTAAAGTATAATAAAGATTATGGGAAGATTTATTTGAGTGCCAGAGAGATTCCTTCTGAACAGGACAAAATTGTAACTTTGGAGTTTAAGTGCCAGGATACGGGAATTGGTATGAGCGAGGAATTCCAAAAACATCTGTTTGAGCCATTTGCGCAGGAGCAGAAAGGCGGAGCATCCAAGTTTGGCGGTACCGGTCTGGGAATGCCGATCACAAAGAGTCTTGTGGAAAAAATGGGTGGAACAATCACCTTTATAAGTGAGCAGGGCGTAGGTACTACTTTTGTGATCACAATTCCATTTAAAATAAATGAAGATGTAGCGAGAGACGAAGAGAAGCAGGAGGAAGTAACGGCTTCCATCAGAGGATTAAACATTCTGCTCGTAGAAGACAATGAATTGAACATGGAGATCGCAGAATTCGTCATTCAAAGCGAAGGAGCTTCTGTGGTAAAGGCATGGAACGGTCAGGAGGCAGTGGAAGCTTTTGAGAAAAGTGCTTCCGGTGAATTCGACGCAATCCTCATGGATGTCATGATGCCGGTTATGAACGGATATGAGGCAACAAAGATGATCCGTTCAATGGACAGAAGTGATGCAAAGAAAATTCCGATCATCGCAATGACTGCGAACGCCTTTGTTGAGGACCGGATAAAGTCAAAAGAAGCGGGAATGAATGAGCATGTCTCAAAACCGATCGATATGAAACTATTATTGAAGATTATTGCTGAATTAGCAGGAAAAATAAAAATCGTGAGGATAAAGGATGAGTGAGAAACAAAAACTACTTATTGTAGATGATTCAGAACTTAACAGAGATATATTAAAGGAGATTCTTGGAATCAGATATGACTACATGGAAGCTGAAAATGGAACTCAGGCGATCCAGATTCTGGAAGTGCATCCGGAGATCGACCTGATACTTCTGGATATCAATATGCCGCAGATGAATGGATTCCAGGTGTTGGAACATATGAGGGAGTTACAGTGGATTGATGAAGTCCCGGTTGTCATGATTTCATCAGAAGAATCTGTCGAAATTATGCGAAAAGCGTATGATCTGGGGATCACAGACTATATCAGCCGACCGTTTGATGCAGTTATCGTAAAGAAAAGAGTCCAGAATACATTGGGACTTTATGCAAACCAGAAACGACTGATCAATGTGGTTGTAGATCAGGTCTATCAGAAAGAAGAAAACAACACGATTATGATTGGAATCCTGAGCAATGTATTGGGTTCTCATAACAGTGAAAGCAGCGAACATATATTACACATCCGTGTCGCAACGGAGATGCTGTTGAGAGAATTGATCAGGAAAACAGATGCGTATCATCTGACAGAAGCGGAGATTGCTCTGATCATAACAGCATCTTCCCTTCATGACATTGGAAAGGTCAGCATTCCGGAAGAAATCCTCAATAAACCAGGCAGACTGACAGATGAAGAATTCAAGATCATGAAAAGCCACAGTGAGATCGGAGCGTCTATGATCCGGAATATGGATTTTCCACAGGACAAGCCACTGGTACGCACTGCATGGGAAATCTGCCGGTGGCACCATGAACGATGGGACGGAAGAGGATATCCGGATGGACTAAAAGGGGAAGAAATACCAATCTCTGCGCAGATCGTGTCAATTGCTGATGTGTATGATGCGCTTACAAGTGTACGGTGCTATAAGAATGCATATGATCATGATACGGCAATCCAGATGATTCTGGAAGGTCAGTGCGGACAGTTTAATCCGCTTCTTCTGGAATGCCTGAAAGAGATCAGTCCTCAGTTGTCCAGAACATTTAAGAAAGAAAAGGATGATAACAGAGAGTATTATGAAGCGCAGAGGATCTCAGAAGAAATACTGAGGCAAAATGCATTGCCACGCAAGGATCATTCCCAGCGTGTTATTGAGATCATGCAGGAAAAGATAAAGTTCTTTAAGGAGAATAGCGGTAAGATTTCAATGGAGTATAATGCGATCTCAGGAAACCTGGTTTTGACAGACGGAGAATCGCAGAAAGAATATCAGAGAGATAATCTGGAATTTGATTTATATAGAGCATATGATATAAGCGAAGAGGATATTCAGCGCGTAAAAGATTCGCTGGATTCAGTATCAAGTAAAAACAAAGAAGTTTCAATAAAAGTAATGTTAAAAGTAAGAGGTAAAAGGCAGATGTGTGATCTGAAACTGCACACATTATGGTCATCACTGAAAACAGATGGATATATCGGAATTGTCGGGCAGTTGGATATTGTGAAGTAATGTCACAAAAATGGAAGACAAAATAAAAAGAGTCACAGTTATTCCCTGATGGAACAGGCTGCGACTCTTTTCTGTTCAGATATTCAAGCAGCTGCGTAAAGTGTTCTGTAGAGCTTCTTCCCGCCTAAAAGGATCTTACCTTTGGACGGTATCTCATATCAGACACTGTATACACTGTCACGAATGCTTCCGGATCCTTCTTGATAATATAATTCATCAGTTTCTGATATTCACTTTTGTCCACGATCGTAATGATCTCTCTGTGTTTCTGCATATTATATGCGCCTGTCGCCTCGTAGAATGTTGCTCCGCTATGCAGTTCATGCAAGATAAACTGACGGACTTCTTCTTCGTATTTTGTAATAATACATACACGCCGTTTCAGATTCTGGCCAAAGATAAAATGATCCAGCACAATACCATTAAAATAAGTTCCAAGCACACTTAAAACGACAGCTTTCTTGTCATAAATCAGAGCGGAAGAAAGTGCCACACACATGCCAGAGATGGACATTGCTTTTCCTAATTCTATGTGCAGATATTTATTCATGATCTTCGCTACGATATCCAGTCCGCCGGAAGATGCGTTCATGTTAAATAAAATACTGAGCCCGATACTTACGACCAGGATATAGCATATTACATCCAGTTCACTGCTGTTTGTCAGCGAGGTAAAATCCGGAAATATGTGTTCAAATACTGCAAGATACAACGGCAGCAGGATGCTGGTGTAAACCGTCTTTGCTCCGAACTCCTTTCCGCATGTCACAAAGCCTATCAGCAGTAGGACAACGTTCAATATCATTGTGATCGTTGATACATGCAACGGTATATAATGCGACATAACAATTGCCAGCGCGGATATACTGCTGATCGAGGTCATACTTGGAATCAAAAAGAAATATACGGCCGCGGCGATAATGCCCACTGCTATCGTCATGATGGCTGTTTCTTTCAACTTGTCGGATGTGAAAATCTGTTTCTCTTGTTTGTTCATTTATCATTCCCCATTTTTAGATACTTAGTATTCAGAAAAATCAGATACCAGTATTTATATTATATCTCTAATATATTCATGGAGACAATGGTTAATTTTATCAGTCGCAATTACAGTGGTCTTGCAGTTTGAAATTGCAAACCTTTATGTGACAAACCTAACTGCCTATGATATTATAAATTTGATATAAGCGAAAATGACTTTTGCAGAAACGAAAGTATCTGAGTACAAATAAGCAGGAAACAGTATTGTAAGGAAATAAGAATACAGGAGGAAGGTTTTATGATTCGGCTTCAGGATATTGCAGATATGGCAGGCGTCAGCCGCACCACGGTATCCAATGTTATAAATGGCAATACGAAAAGAGTTTCCCAGAAAACCATTGATAAAATAACGGCAATCCTGAAAGAACAGAATTATGTTCCGCATATGGGTTCCGTTATGCTGTCCGGACATGGTTCCAGGATCATAGGCGTGGTACTTGGTTTTGCCCAGGCTCATGGAATGTACTCCCTGCAGGACTCCTTTGTAGGAGAACTGGTAGGAACCATTCAGATGGAAGCTGAAATGAAAGGATACTATATCATGCTGATCGGAGGGGAGAATATCCAGAACGTGGTGGATATTGCTTCCAGATGGAATGTAGAAGGACTGATCATTCTGGGATATAATGATGAAAAATATCGGAAATTGTCCAGAAAGCTGAATAAGAAAATGGTTCTCATAGATGCCTATCCCGCAGGAGAATATTTTTTCCAGAATGTGGGAGTGGATGATTATTCAGGCGGCTATCAGATTGGAAGTTACCTCTGTTCCTGCGGTTTTGACAAAGCTTTGTTTCTTGCAGAAACAGATATTGACAGTGATTACAGCCGTTGGATGGGCTTTAAGCAGGCTATGGAAAAAGAAGGAAAATTCTGTAGCCGCACTCGTCTGATCGTGATCCCGGGGGAAAGAAACCGCCGTATCCAGAAATATAAAGAACTTCTTCCGCGTTTTCTGCAGGTAAAAGCAGTGGCATTTTCCTCAGATTATGCAGCAATTGAGGCCATGAACTTTTTGTCAGATCATGGAATTAAGGTTCCGGAACAGGTATCTGTTACCGGCTTCGACGACAGTATCTATGCCAGAATGGTCCGTCCAAGACTTACAACAGTTCATCAGGATGTAGGTCAGAAGGCACATTTGGCGTTCAGTCGCCTGCTTCGGATGGTTGCCGGGGAGCAGTTAAAAGAGTTTAATATAAAAAGTCCGGTGTACCTTGTAAAAAGAGATTCTGTGAAAATATGAACAGATCGTTCAAAAGAATTTGAAGAGAAGACAGTCAGGCTATAGAGCCTGTTTGAAAAATCATTCCCGCAATCTGCACGCCCCACTTTGCGGGAGA
>OFMC01002199.1_pt1 | contig 12855 bp, 8 predicted proteins | sample 1541271 | NCBI WGS metagenome assembly OFMC01 (sample SAMN04209252, study PRJEB22552) | human gut metagenome | biome: gut; material: feces | host: Homo sapiens | place: USA: Oklahoma | reverse complement strand
CCCGCCCCGGCAACCTGTTCGAGAACGCGGTCGTCTACCGCATCCTTGACATCATCGTCAACATCGTGCGCCCGATTCCGTTCATCATCTTCCTGGCAGCCATGCAGCCGCTCACCATCGTCGTGGTCGGCACGTCCATCGGCACCGTGGCCGCCATCTTCCCGATGGTGGTGATGTGCACCTTCGCCACCTCGCGTCTGGTCGAACAGAATCTCGTGCCGGTCGACCCGGGAGTAATCGAGGCCGCGCGTTCGATGGGTGCCGGCAAGCTCACCATCATCCGCACCGTGCTCATCCCCGAAGCCCTGGCACCGCTGATCCTGGCCTACGCCTTCCTGTTCATTGGCGTGCTCGACATGTCTGCCATGGCCGGCTACATCGGCGGTGGCGGTCTCGGTAACTTCGCCATCGCCTACGGCTACGAGAAGTTCGACCAGACCGTCACCTGGACGGCCGTGATCATCATGATCGTACTGGTCCAGGTGGTGCAGGGCATCGCCAACGCCATCGCCAAACGACTGCTCAAACGCCAGCAATAACAAGGCATACTGACCCCATAGATCGCGGCCCTCGCCAATATGGAGCGAGGGCCGCAATATATTCTTCGCGCTACTAGAATCGGGAACCATGAGTGAACATATCGACATCGACCACGAACTCATCACTATCCGCCACTACCTGCACGCCCATCCGGAGCGTAGTTTCCGTGAATTCGGCACCAGCATCTATCTGACCGACCAGCTCAAGGCGCACGGCATCGAGATCCTGCACAACCCGCTGGAGACTGGTGTTGTGGGGCTCATTCAGGGCGAGGCCGGTCCCGGGCCGCGTATCGGGCTGCGCGCTGACATCGACGGCCTGCCCATCGTGGAAGACTCCGGACTGGAGTTCAGCTCCGTCAATGAAGGCGTGATGCACGGCTGCGGCCACGACCTGCACATGACCGGTCTGCTCGGTGCCGCCTTCTGGCTCGCCGAGCACCGTGACAAGTTCGCCGGCTCGATCAAGATTCTGTTCCAGCCGAGTGAGGAGACCGGCCAAGGCGCTCGCGCCATGATCGACGCCGGACTCGTGGATGACGTCGAAGCCATTATCGGCACGCACAACAACCCCAACTATGCGCCCGGCCAGCTGGCCATCGGCGTTGAGCCGATGATGGCCGGCTGCGTGAAATTCCGCGTGACCCTCCACGCCCAAGGCACCCACGCCGGTTACCCGTACAAGGGCACCGGGCCCATCGAAGCGCTCGCCAGTATTATTCTGAGCCTGCAGACCATCGTGAGCCGCAACGTCACGCCCTTCCACCCGCTGGTGCTGTCCGTTACCGAAGTGCACGGCGGCCATGTGTGGAACGTGGTGCCCGCCGAAGCCGGATTCCAAGGGACTGTGCGCTATTTCCACAAGTCGGATGGCAATCTGGTCGGCCGCCGATTCAAGGAAGTGGTGGAACACACCGCCGAGGCATACGGCATCAGCGCCGACGTGGTCTGGGATGACTTTCAAGACCCGCTGGTCTCCGATCCAGGTCTCGCCAAGGCCGTGGCGGCGGATGTCAACGACTACGCGCAGCTCGAACCGATACGTCAGTCGATGGCGGGGGAGGACTTCTGCGAATTCGCCAAGGTGACGTTGCCGGTGTTCGCGTTCGTCGGGTCAAACGGCCAGGAAGGTTGCGCCGACTGGCATAGCCCGCATTTCGTGGGTCTCGACGAATCCATTCCCACCTTCGTCAACTTCTACGTCAACACCGCTCTGCGCGTGCTCAACGAGCTGAAGTAAATCCTTTTCTGGCTCGCCTCCGGAGGCTGAGGCGTTAGGCAGACAGCCCAGTGGGCTGTCTGTAGCCGAAGGTGAGGCGACAGCCGAACCAGATATGCGCGGGCCTCGCCCGTCCATAAGTGCAGGACGAGCTATCAGCGAAGCTGACTGAGGGGAGTGGCATTCGTTCATTAGGTCGATTCATCGTCCATTAGGTCGGTGAACGGCGATACTGGTTGTTGGAATCGCGCCATTGCAACGACTGATATCGCATTGCAGTGACCTAATGAACGCAAAAACGACCTAATGAATGACGCCAAGCCGGAAGAACAGGCAATCCGACGTCATACGCGGCTACACTAAGAATCTATGACACAGCTTCGCTTCGCACTCGCCCAGATCGACACCTGCGTCGGCGCGCTTGACGCCAACGCCGCCAAGGTGCTCGACTACTCCCGTAAAGCCGCCGCAGGAAACGCCCAAGTGGTTGTTTTCCCGGAAATGACCCTCACCGGATACCCCATCGAGGATCTGGCCCTGCGCCGCACCTTCCGCCAAGCCGCATGGGACAAGGCCAACGAACTCGCCACCCAGCTCAACGACGACGGCCTCGGCGATCTGTTCGTGGTGGTCGGCACCGTGGGCACCGACCGCAAGACCTCCAAGCCGCGCAACCGACTGGTGGTCTTGCACCAAGGCGTGGTCTGGGCTGGCTACGACAAGCACTTCCTGCCCAACTACGGCGTGTTCGACGAATTCCGCATCTTTTCCGCCGGCGACCGCTCCGTGACCCTCGACGTGGACGGCGCCACCATTGGCGTGGCCATCTGCGAGGACATCTGGCAGGACGGCGGCCCGGTGGCCGACCTGGCCACCAAGAACATCGACCTGCTGCTCACCATCAACGGCTCGCCGTATGAGGAAGGCAAGACCAACACCCGTTTCGAGCTCGCCCAGCGTCGTGCCGCCGAGGTTAACGCCCCGGTCATCTACCTGAATCAGGTCGGCGGTCAAGACGACCTCGTCTTCGACGGCGGCAGCTTCGTGGTCGACGCCGACGGCACGCTTATCGAACGCAGCCCGATGTTCATGGAAAACCTGACGTTCTGGGACTTCGATTCCGCCGCCGAACATCAGGCCAAGGCCGAGATCGTTCCGGAACTCGACCCGGACGAAGAGGTATACACCGCCTGCGTGCTCGGCCTCAAGGACTACATGGCCAAGAACCACTTCACCGGCGTGACGCTGGGCCTCTCAGGAGGCATCGACTCCGCACTGGTAGCCGCCATGGCGGCCGACGCATGCGGCGGCGAGAACGTCTGGGGCATCTCCATGCCCTCCATGTACTCCTCCGACGGTTCCAAAGACGACGCCGCCGATTTGGCCTCCAACATTGGCGCCCATTACGAGGTCCAGCCCATTGAGCCATTGTTCAACGCCTACCAACAGCAACTTGACCTTGATGGCGTCTCCGCCGAGAACCTGCAGGCCCGCATCCGCGGTGTGATCGTGATGGCCAGCTCCAATTCGCGCGGTCTGCTCGCCGTGGCCACCGGCAACAAGTCAGAGCTCGCCTGCGGCTACTCGACCATCTACGGCGATGCGGTAGGCGGCTACGCACCCATCAAGGACCTGCTCAAGACCCGTGTCTGGGAGATCAGCCGTTGGCGTAACAAGGCCGCGGCCGCAGGCGTCGGCATCGGCGGTCTCAAGATCGTGGGCAACGAGGACGGCAACACCGGCATCCCGTTGAAGGACGGCGTGATGATTCCGGTCTCCTCCATCGAGAAGGCACCCTCGGCCGAGTTGCGCCCCGGGCAGAAGGACTCCGACTCCCTGCCCGAATACGCGCTGCTCGACAAGGTGCTCGCCGCATACATCGAGCACGCGCACGGCCGCGCCGACCTGTTAGCCGACGGCTTCGACCAGGTCACCGTAGACACCGTGATGCGATTGGTGGACCGCGCCGAATGGAAGCGCCGCCAATACCCGCTGGGACCGAAGGTCACGGCCCTCGCGTTCGGCCGCGACCGCCGACTGCCCGTCACCAACGCATTCAGGGAATAAACATATATTGCTCCCGCCAGCGGGAGCAAGTAATACCGTTGAGGAGGTACCAATGACAGACGATAACAAGAAGCAGTGGTATTTCAACACCGTCAAGAAGCAGGCCGAGTTGGGCATGGTCTCACCGATCGAACAGCGCATGGGTCCGTACAAGACCAAGGAAGACGCCGAACATGCGTGGGACATCGTGGTGGACCGCAATGCCAGATGGGAGGAGGAGAACCGGCGCTGGAAGAACTACGGCGTGAAACCCGCACAGGCTCGCCCCGAGGATTGACGGTCGAAAACTGACGGATACGGTTCTGCTGTCAATCTCAAGACCGAACCGCTCATCAAACCGCTCATACGAACATCACAGTATGAGCGGTTTCCCATATCTGGAGACGTGCAATAGTCCCATCAATACCTAGAAGCCATTGGAATGGTAGCGTTCACAAAAACAATGTGAGATAGCTCACTCCCAATTTCAGCTTTTCTCAAGCAAGTGCCAACTACACTGTTGAACCAAGGGTTCCGTGAAGATGCGAAACCTACAACCCCATTTAAGGAGTGACATGACCGCAGTGGAAAATGCAGCTGTCTCCCAGGAGGAGCTCGACGCCAAGGCGTGGGCCGGCTTCACCGAGGGCAACTGGCAGAAGGATATTGACGTCCGCGACTTCATCCAGAAGAACTACACCCCGTACGAGGGCGACGAGACATTCCTGGCTCCTGCCACCGAGAAGACCAAGCACCTGTGGAAGTACCTCGACGACAACTACCTGGCCGTGGAGCGCAAGCAGCGAGTCTACGACGTGGACACCCATACCCCGGCCGACGTCGACGCCTTCCCGGCCGGCTACATCGACTCCCCGGAAGTCGATAACGTGGTCGTTGGCCTCCAGACCGACGTTCCCTGCAAGCGCGCGATGATGCCGAACGGTGGCTGGCGCATGGTCGAGCAGGCCATCAAGGAAGCCGGCAAGGAACCGGATCCGGAGATCAAGAAGATCTTCACCAAGTACCGCAAGACCCACAACGACGGCGTCTTCGGCGTGTACACCAAGCAGATCAAGGTCGCCCGCCACAACAAGATCCTCACCGGTCTGCCGGACGCCTACGGCCGTGGCCGCATCATCGGGGACTACCGCCGCGTCGCCCTGTACGGCGTGAACAAGCTCATCGCCTTCAAGAAGCGCGACAAGGACTCCGTGCCGTACCGCAACGACTTCACCGAGCCGGAGATCGAGCACTGGATCCGCTTCCGTGAGGAGCACGACGAGCAGATCAAGGCCCTGAAGAAGCTCATCAACCTCGGCAACGAGTACGGCCTCGACCTGTCCCGCCCGGCCCAGACCGCGCAGGAAGCCGTGCAGTGGACCTACATGGGCTACCTGGCCTCCATCAAGTCCCAGGACGGCGCCGCCATGTCCTTCGGCCGCAACTCCGCCTTCCTCGACTGCTACATCGAGCGCGACCTCCAGGCCGGCAAGATCACCGAGACCGACGCCCAGGAGCTCATCGACAACATCGTCATGAAGCTGCGTATCGTGCGCTTCCTGCGTACCAAGGACTACGATTCGATCTTCTCCGGCGACCCGTACTGGGCGACCTGGTCCGACGCCGGCTTCGGCGATGACGGCCGTTCGATGGTCACCAAGACCTCGTTCCGTCTGCTCAACACCCTGACCCTCGAGCACCTCGGACCTGGCCCCGAGCCGAACATCACCATCTTCTGGGATCCGAAGCTGCCTGAGGCCTACAAGCGCTTCTGCGCCAAGATCTCCATCGACACCTCGGCCATCCAGTACGAGTCCGACAAGGAGATTCGTAGCCATTGGGGCGACGACGCGGCTATCGCATGCTGCGTGTCCCCGATGCGTGTCGGCAAGCAGATGCAGTTCTTCGCCGCCCGCGTGAACTCCGCCAAGGCCCTGCTGTACGCCATCAACGGCGGCCGCGACGAGATGACCGGCATGCAGGTCATCGACAAGGGCGTGATCGAGCCGATTACCCCGGAGGCCGACGGCACCCTCGATTACGAGAAGGTCAAGAACAACTACGAGAAGGCCCTCGAATGGCTGTCCGAGACCTACGTCATGGCCCTGAACATCATCCACTACATGCACGATAAGTACGCGTACGAGTCCATCGAGATGGCCCTGCACGACAAGGAAGTGTACCGCACCCTCGGCTGCGGCATGTCCGGTCTGTCCATCGCCGCCGACTCCCTCGCCGCCGTCAAGTACGCCAAGGTCTACCCGATCTACAACAAGGACGCGAAGACCCTGGAAGGCCACGAGTACGAGTACGTTGAGGGCGCCGACGACGACCTGATCGTCGGCTACCGCACCGAGGGCGAGTTCCCGGTCTACGGCAACGACGACGACCGCGCCGACGACATCGCCAAGTGGGTCGTCTCCACGGTCATGGGCCAGGTCAAGAGGCTCCCGGTCTACCGCGGCGCCGTCCCGACCCAGTCCATCCTGACGATCACCTCCAACGTCGAGTACGGCAAGAACACCGGTTCCTTCCCGTCCGGCCACGCCAAGGGCACCCCGTACGCTCCGGGCGCCAACCCGGAGAACGGCATGGACTCCCACGGCATGCTGCCGTCCATGTTCTCCGTCGGCAAGATCGACTACAACGACGCTCTTGACGGCATCTCGCTGACCAACACCATCACCCCTGATGGCCTGGGCCGCGACGAGGACGAGCGCATCGGCAACCTGGTCGGCATCCTGGACGCCGGCAACGGCCACGGCCTCTACCACGCGAACATCAACGTTCTGCGCAAGGAGACCATGGAGGACGCCGTCGAGCACCCCGAAAAGTACCCGCACCTGACCGTGCGTGTCTCCGGCTACGCGGTGAACTTCGTCAAGCTCACCAAGGAGCAGCAGCTCGACGTCATCTCCCGTACCTTCCACCAGGGTGCCGTCGTCGACTGATGACCAACCCCGCGAACCGCGGCAATGACTAACTGAAGGGGTGGGGCACGGCTCCACCCCTTCCTTATTTCCCACAGACTTTCGCATCATTTGGAACAGGAGGACAACGATGCCCGCAACACCCACGTTCCGCACCACGACCAGGCATATGCTCAAGGAATCGAAGACCTATGCCTCGCAGACTTTGATGGGTGGCCTTTCCGGCTTTGAATCCCCAATCGGACTCGACCGACGTGACCGCCTTTCCGCCCTGAAATCCGGCGATATCGGCTTCGTCCACTCTTGGGACATCAACACCTCCGTGGATGGACCGGGCACCCGCATGACCGTGTTCATGTCCGGCTGCCCGCTGCGCTGCCAGTACTGCCAGAACCCGGACACTTGGAAGATGCGCGACGGCAAGCCCGTCTACCTTGACGCCATGATCAAGAAGGTCGATCGTTACAAGGACCTGTTCAAGGCCACGCATGGCGGTATCACCTTCTCCGGCGGCGAATCCATGATGCAGCCCGCCTTCGTCTCGCGTGTGTTCCATGCCGCCAAGGAGATGGGCGTGCACACCTGCCTCGACACGTCCGGCTTCCTCAACACGAATTACACCGACGAGATGCTCGAGGACATCGACCTGTGTCTGCTCGACGTCAAATCCGGCGACGAGGAGACCTATCACAAGGTCACCGGCGGCACCTTGCAGCCCACCATCGATTTTGGCCAGCGACTGGCCAAGGCCGGCAAGAAGATCTGGGTGCGATTTGTGCTCGTGCCGGGCCTGACCGACTCCGAAGAGAACGTCGAAAACGTGGCGAAGATCTGCGAGTCCTTCGGTGATGCCGTCGAACACATCGACGTGCTGGGATTCCACCAGCTTGGCCGCCCGAAGTGGCACGAACTGCGCATCCCATACCCGCTGGAGAACCAGAAGGGACCCAACGCCGCCACCCGCGAACGGGTGACCAACCAGTTCAAGGACCACGGCTTCACCGTGTATTAAATTGCAGGGCCGAACCGCGCGTAAATACCACGATTCGGCCCGTTCGCCCATACCCTAGAGATATGGCCGACATCTACGCATTTCCTACGGGAGAGTCCAACGACGGACGCCCCGTGCGCCCTCAGGGTGTGCCGGATGAAGTATGGGCAGCCGTCGAATCCGTCAGCACCATGAAGCGCATCCATGACGTGCGCTATCGGGAGATTCCCGTGCCTTCCACCTTGGCCGATTATGGTATCGGCGTGGAATTCGAAGCGGGAGAGCGTGCCCTCGGCGATGCCTTTTCCGCCGGTCTTGGCAGCGATGCCGAACCACGAATCGCCACAGGCTGGATCATGATGCTTTATGCTCATGAGCTGCGCATTGACTGGGATTCCAACTGGCGTTGCGTGGCGTTCGCGCGACTGCCGCTGGAAACCGCCGAAAACGATTCTCTGACCCCCGGCATGTACTGGGATGACATGTGCGACTATTTCGACGGCATCGAGCCGGATTCGGTATCCGGCACAGTCACCGTGACCCAGAACACGGCTTTTGGCTCGATGGCCGGCTCCACCAGCGCCGGGTGTGAGATTCGCGTCTCATGGACCCCGCTTGACGGGACCGGGCCGGACGGTACTATGGACGCCGGCGCACAAGTCCGCTCGTGGGCCGCATTCATCAGATCCACCATCCGTTTTGAGGAGGATGACGCCAGTTGAGTGATGTCCGTGACACCGAACCCCGACTGCTGAAAGAGCCTCGCGGGGGAGTACCCGATGTCACTTCGACGCTGGACGGCTATCATCGTGTCTGCGATGCGCTGGCCGAGGCGACGGGCTCGCTGGCCGCCGACGCCGAACGGGCGTCCGGCTTCCGCTATGGACACGAGGATTGGCTGATTCAGTTCAAACGTGAGGGTGCAGGCATCGCCTTGCTTGATCCCGTCGCCCTGACCCGGGCCGGAGCTGATTGGAATGAATTCAATGACGCCGTGGGCGACGCCACGTGGATTCTGCATGATTCTCTGATGGACTTGCCCGGATTCGCCGAAATCGGGCTCAAACCCAAAGCCCTGTTCGACACGGAAATAGCGGCGCGATTGCTCGGCCTGCACCGCTTCGGTCTGGCCGCCGTCACCGAACACTACCTCGGCATCACGCTAGCCAAAGAGCATTCCGCCGCCGATTGGTCCTACCGTCCGCTGCCGCGCGACTGGCGCAACTATGCGGCGCTCGACGTGGAGGTGCTTATCGAACTTGAAACCATGATGCGTCGTGACCTGAAAGCCGCAGGCAAGGACGAGTGGGCCGCTGAAGAGTTTTCTCACGCTTTGGTTGCGGGCCTTGCCCCGCGCAAACCGCATCCGATTCCTTGGCTGCGTATCTCGCGCATCACCCAGCTGAGTCGTGATCCAAGGGGCTTGGCCATCGCCAAATCCCTATGGGAGGAGCGCGACCGACTCGCCCGGCAATACGATATTGCGCCCAGCCTGTTATTGGCCGATTCATCAATCATCGAGGCGGCGACCAACAAGCCGCACAATGCTGCCCAATTCCGCGCGCTCCGATCCCTGAACGAGCGTGTGCGCATCCATACCGGCACCGAGCAGGACAAAATGTTCGAGCGGTACGCGCCGATTCAGCGTGTGGTCAAACCGAAGGTCTGGAAGCAGGCCATCGATCGAGCCATAGCCCTGAAGCCCACCCAATGGCCTACCATGCCCGCCCCCGAACAGGATGAAAACGGTGTGGTGAACGCGCCCCGATCCATGCGGCTGTGGCAACAGCGCCATCCGGAGCGTTATGACCGTCTGCAACGGGTGCGGCGTGTGATCAACCGCATCGCCGAAGACACCCGCACGCCGGCCGAGATGATCATCAAGCCACAGATCCTACGCAATCTGTGCTGGGTGGAAGACCCGGTGGAAGTGGACGTCGAGACGTTCCTGATCGAGCAGGGCGCAAGGAACTGGCAAGTGAAACTCATTGCACCGTCCGTAAGTGGCGTTATCATGTAGAGGTTGCCTTACGGCAGAACTGTAAGAAATAACGACTTTTGAGGAGTCATTAGCGTGAAGATCAGCGTTCGTAACCTCGAGCCCACCAAGGTGAAGCTCACCGTCACTGTTGAACCGGAAGAGCTCAACCCGTATCTGGATGCGGCCCGTAAGGAAATCGCCAAGCAGGTGAACGTTCCCGGCTTCCGTAAGGGCCACGTTCCCGGCAAGATCATCGACCAGCGCATCGGTTTCGCCGCCGTCGCCGGTGAGGCCGTGAACGACGCGGTCCCGGAGCTGTACTCCAAGGCCCTGGATGAGAAGAAGATTCGTCCGATGGCTCAGCCGGAGTTCGACGTGCAGGATGTTCCGCAGTCCGCCAACGACGAGACCAAGCTGAAGTTCACCGCCACCGTCGAGCGTCGTCCTGACATCGAACTGCCGGAAATCGACGGTCTTGAGATCGCCATCTCCAAGCCGGAAGTCAAGGATGAGGACGTCGACAAGCGCCTCGAGGCCCTGCGTCAGCGCTTCGGCACCTTGGTCGGCGTGGACCGCCCGGCCGCCAAGGGCGACTTCGCCAACATCGACCTGACTGCTGAGATTGACGGCGAGACCGTCGACTCCCAGGAAGGCGTGAGCTACGAGCTCGGCTCCAACACCATGCTCGACGGTCTGGACGAGGCCCTTGACGGCCTGTCCGCCGGCGAGGAGACCACCTTCGAAGGCACGCTGGAAGCCGGCGAGCACGAGGGCCAGAAGGCCACCGTGAAGGTCAAGGTCAACTCCGTCAAGGCTGAGGAACTGCCGGAGCTGAACGATGAGTTCGCTTCCGAAGCTTCCGAGTTCGACACTCTGGACGAGCTCAAGGCTGACATCCGCAAGGCTGCCGCTCAGGACGCCGAAGGTCGTCAGGCCACCGAGGCTCGCGATGCCTTCATCGCCAAGCTGCAGGAAGGCCTCGAGATCCCGGTGCCGAAGGGCGTCAAGGCCAACATGGTCGAAGAGCAGCTCAAGGGCATGACCCCGGACCCGGAGAAGGCCACCAAGGAGCAGAAGGCTCAGGCCGAGGAGACCGTGGAGAAGGATCTGCGCGATCAGATGGTGCTCGACGCTCTGGCCGAGAAGCTGGACGTTCAGGTGTCCCAGTCCGACGTGTTCAACTTCCTCGCTTCCATCGCCCAGCAGTACGGCATGGATCCGAACAACTTCATCCAGGCCATCATCAAGAATGGCCAGCTTGGCTCCGCTGTGCAGGAAGTCGGCCGTTCCAAGGGCCTGCTCGCCGGCATGCGCGCCGTCAAGTTCACCGCTGATGGCGAGGTTGTGGACCTCTCCGCCTTCCTGGGCGAGGCCGCTGAGGACGAAGAGTCCGAGTCCGTCGAGGCCGCTTCCGCTGCTGCCGCCGTGGCCGACGAACTGTCCGCCAAGGATGACGCCAAGGATGCTGAGTGAGCATAGCCTCATCGCGTTAGCGTGATTGTTTGAGCCCGGAATCGTGTTTCATGGTTCCGGGCTCTTCCTATTCTGGCAAAAGGACTATTTCTTTGGCTCCCCTCTTTGAGGGGAGCTGTCGAGCGTGGCGAGACTGAGGGGAGTTCCCAAGGCATACTCGTTGCATAGGGTGCGGAGGTTGACATGCAGCCAACGGTTACTATCAAACGCCTTGGTTGGCTCGCTGCGGCGACCATTGTGCTCGGCGTGCTCATCGGTGTGGGAGCAGGTCTGCTGACCCTGTTGCTCTACGGCGTTGAACATGTGCTGCTCGGCTACATCGAAGGCCCAGAATTGCCTGGTTCATTCGGCGTGCCCGCTGCACGCCGTGCGATATCGGTGACCGTGGGACTCAGCATCGCAGGCATTATCTGGTATCTGCTGCGACACAAAACGACTGCGGTGCCCTCAGTCAAGAAGGCCGTGGCGGGAAAGCGAATGCCTTTCTGGCAAACCATTGCGCATGTGGTATTGCAGATTTTCATCGTCGGCTCCGGTGCCTCGATCGGCCGAGAAGTCGCCCCACGCGAACTCGGTGCCATGCTCGCGCAACGTTTCTGCGACCTGTTCCATATCGAGGGCGTTGACGGCATCGACCGGCGCATGGTGGTGGCAGTGGCTGCCGGTGCCGGTCTAGGAGGCGTCTATGACGCGCCACTGGCCGGCATGTTCTTCGCCGTCGAAATCCTGTTGGTAGATGTGACAATCGAAAAAGTTGCGTTTGGACTGGGCATGTCTGCCATTGCCGCATTCGTGGCGGTTGCGATCAAAGGGCATTGCCTGTTCTACGACATTACCGCCATGCAACCGGAATCCACGCCAACGTTAATGCTGTTCGCTCTGATCTGCGGTGCGGCATGTGGAGTGGGCGGCGCATTGTTCCGAAAAGGTTCGCAATGGGCGGAAGCGCACAAGCCAACCGGTAAGGCTATTCTGTGGCAGATGACGCTGGCTGGTCTCATCACCGGTTTGGTGGCGATTGTTGTGCCGCAGGTGATGGGCAACGGCCGTGCCGCAGCGCAACTTGGATTCAGCACATTCATTCCTGAAACCGCCGGCACTGCTGGTGCCATGCAGTCGGCATCTTCAGCGGCCGCCTCTCCATGGAACTTGCTGACGGGCGGCGGTAATGTATCCGATTCGGCCTCTGGCGGGGGAGCGGGCTCTGGAATGGCATCGTTCTGGGCCATGCTTCAGGGTGGGAGCGGCCCTTCTGGATCCGTGATGAACGCCGGTTTCCCGCTGTCCCAGTCCAATATCTGGATGTTGCTGGGTGTGTTGGCACTCACCTTTGTTGCCAAAGTGCTGGTGACGCTGATGACCATTCGCTCCGGTGCGTCGGGCGGTGTGCTGCAGCCCGGCATCGCATTAGGTTCCACGCTGGGTGCGATGCTCGGTCTCGTATGGATACTGATGTTTCCGACCGATTCGGTAACCGCGTGTGCCTTGATCGGTGCGGCTTCGTTGCTTTCGGCCTCACAGCAGGCACCGCTTATGGCCATGTGCTTGGTGATGGAGCTCTCTGAAGCGCCGATTACCTTCTTTGTACCGGTCGGCATGGCCGTGGCCACGTCGTCGTTGATATCAAAGTGGTTGCTGAGTCGTAAGTAAGTAAATACATATATTCTGGCTCCCCT
>OFMC01002163.1_pt1 | contig 13065 bp, 8 predicted proteins | sample 1541271 | NCBI WGS metagenome assembly OFMC01 (sample SAMN04209252, study PRJEB22552) | human gut metagenome | biome: gut; material: feces | host: Homo sapiens | place: USA: Oklahoma | reverse complement strand
CAGGAGGCCGGACGCATCGGAGGAATCGGTCCCTGCGGTCGCGAACTGTGTTGTGCCACATGGATGACCAACTTTGTTTCTGTTTCTACCAGTGCGGCTCGCTATCAGGACATCTCACTCAACCCGCAGAAACTGGCAGGACAATGCGCCAAACTGAAATGCTGCCTCAACTATGAAGTGGACGCATACGTGGAAGCACAAAAACGACTCCCGAGTAAAGAAATCACATTGGAAACCGTCGACGGCACTTTCTACTTCTTCAAGGCTGATATACTAAAAGGTTCCATTACCTACTCCACCGACAAAAATTTCATGGCAAACATTGTGACAATTCCTGCACGACGAGCCTTTGAAATCATCAATATGAACAGACGTGGCGAAAAACCGGAAAACTTGCTGGAAACCATCAAGAAAAACGAACCGCAACAACCGGTTGATTTAGTGGAACAGGAAAGCCTAACCCGTTTTGACAAACGCAAAGGCAATAACAACAATCGTAAAAAGAAAAGAAAAGGAGAAACCAACGGCAATAACGAAGGTACTACCAACGGTAACAAGCCTCAACAGCTCAAAGATAACCAGCCGAAGGGCGAAGGACGTCCACCCAAAGGGGAAAACAGAGCTCCCAAAGGAGAAAACAGAGCTTCGAAAGGAGAAGGCCGCCCACCCAAAGGGGAAGGAAGACCTCCACGCGAAAATAAAGAAAACAGAGCAGAGGGAAAACGCAACCGTGAAGACGGCCGCGAGCGCAACCGTAACCGGCGTCCAGGCAATGGCGAGAACACCGCTTCTGCCAACAATAAAAACGGAAATAATAACGGTAACAATGCCCAAACAACTCAGAACAACAATTCCAAACCACAAGCTCCTGTGGCTGATAAAGAATAAAATAGCTTGCCTGCCGATAATATATTTACTATTGACAGCATGTCACAGTAATACGGTTTATCACTCTTATCAATCCATCCCTACAACGGGATGGAGTAAGAGTGATACTCTTGTTTATACCCTTCCGGCTTCAATACCTGCGGGAACGTATGAAATGACTATCGGCATCAGGCATCAGGAAAGCTATCCGTATCGTAATTTATGGATGAATATCAGCACAAATGTAAAAGACACATCCACCTATACCACAGACACACTGCAATTATTCCTTGCCGATAAAACAGGAAACTGGAACGGAAATGGTCCCGGCGGACTATATCAATTTACCAAGCTCTATACACCCTCTTTTACAATCGCCCAAGACAGTGCTTCCAGAAATATCCGCATCGTTCATATCATGACAGACAATCCACTGAAAGGAATCAGTGATGTCGGCATCCGTTTGGAAAAACCTTAATGACTTCCTCGTGCCGAATCAATGCGCAAAAATACAAAAAGCAGGATGGTGAAACCCCATAAAGAAGAGCCTCCATAACTGAAGAAAGGCAATGGAATACCGATTACCGGCGTTAATCCGAGTACCATTCCTATATTGATAAAGAGATGAAACAGGAAGATGCTCAGCACCGAGTAACCATATACACGTCCAAAGCGTGTGTGTTGTCTTTCGGCAATAACTATCAACCTTAAAATCAGAGTCATAAACAGCAGTAACACAATAGCAGAACCCAGGAAACCTTCCTCCTCACCCACCGTACAGAAAATAAAATCCGTATCCTGTTCGGGAACATATTTCAACTTCGTCTGCGTCCCATTCAGGAACCCCTTTCCCAACAGTCCTCCCGAACCGATTGCAATCTTGCTTTGATTCACATTATACCCGGCCCCTGCCAAGTCCTCCTCCATTCCCAATACCACTTTTATACGTACTTGTTGATGAGGTTCAAGCACGTTTTCAAATACATAGTCGGCAGAAAAAAGGAAACCCACAGAGCCAATAGCAAACAGAGCAATATAAAAATAATCACGCATACGCTCGCGCATGGAAAGGAATATGAGATAAAAAACCAATGCCACACACAGTCCGTACTGAAACCACGTAATATCGAAAGGAATCACATAATAAGAAAAGAGCAACGCCAGTAAGGTCCCTCCAGAACCGAAACCGAGAATATACCACACCACCGGCTTCTTCTTACAATAAGAATTAACCAACAAGGCAGACAGTATCGTTATCAACAGCAAGACCGAAAATTCCCCGACCGATGTACAGTCATCTGCCATCATCTCCTGACTAAAACGAATGCCAACCACAAAATAGACCACAGCACAAATCCCGGCAAACAGAATGGAGCCGGGCATTCCTTCCCTGTACAGCATGAAGAAAAAAGCCAGATAGACCAATGCAGAACCTGTTTCACGCTGTAATATAATAAGCAACATGGGCAGTAATATCATCCCCGTTACCGGAAGAGAATACTTCAGCTTACTCATGGTGAATCCATAAACATTCATAAATTTAGCCAAAGCCAAAGCCGTAGCAAACTTGGCAAACTCAGCCGGCTGCAAACTGACAGGTCCAAACTTAATCCATGAATAAGAACCTTTCGTATCCTCGGCCAAAAAAGGAGTGACAAGCAATAGCAACATCATTGCCCCATAAAAAATATAGGCAAACATATCATAAAGCTTATCTTCGAGCATCAACAAAATAAATCCCAACCCCAATGAACAGGAAATCCACACCAACTGCTTACCGGCACGTGTATCGAAACTGAAGAAATCTATTTCACCATAGTCATAACTGGCCCCGCATACACTGAACCAGCCGAAGATAACCAATGCTAAATAGATGCAAATAGTTATCCAGTCTATCGACTTCAACATATTATCGCTCGTGTATGCCATAATCTATCCTCCTGTTTTGTATATCATTAGCTTTCACCTCACTGTCAGGAGACAATTCTCCTTTCAAATACTGTTCCATCATCAGTGCTCCGATAGGCACCCCATATACCGCACCAAATCCTCCATTCTCCACATAAACTGCAATAGCTATCTTCGGATTATTCATCGGAGCAAACCCCATAAAAGCAGAATGGTCTTTACCTCTATTCTGTGCCGTACCGGTTTTACCACAAACTTCTATACCGGGAATATTGGCTCCCCGGCATGTACCACCCAATACAGCTGCACGCATCCCCTGCACCACCGTTTCATAATGCCGGCTACTCACCTTCGTATAATGTTTCGTACTATACAAAGTATCCAACGGCTCATCTTCCACTTCTTTTACCACATGGGGAGTAACATAGTAACCACGATTGGCTATTGTCGCTCCCAAATTGGCAATCTGTAACGGAGTCAATGTCACCTCTCCCTGTCCGATGGCAATACTGATAATAGTCAAACCGTTCCAAGAGCCCCGATAATTCTTGTCATAATACTCTGCATTCGGAATCATTCCCCGCTTCTCTCCCGGAAGATCTACACCCAACGGATATCCAAACCCCATCGAAACCATATAGTCACGCCAGGTAGACATCGCATTCTGTACCGAACCGTATTTTTTCTTGGCTCCTATCATGTGATACAGTCCCCAGCAAAAATAAGCATTACATGAAGTAGCAATAGCCGGGACCAATGCCAGAGGAGAGCCATGGGCATGACAACCTACACGAAGACCTGCGTGTACAAATCCATGATAACAGGAATAAGGCGTCTCGGGCACAATAATACCTTCCTCAAGAAAAGTAAGGGCTTGTGATGTCTTAAAGGTAGACCCCGGCGGGAACTGCCCCATAATAGCACGGTTCAACAAAGGTTTCCAACTATCGCGTGCCAAATCCAAGTGATTCTTTCCCCGTTGGCGTCCCACCATCAGCCTAGGGTCGAAAGTAGGTGAAGATACCATACATAATATCTCTCCTGTTTCAGGTTCGATAGCAACAATACTTCCTATTTTCCCTTCCAAGAGTCGTTCTCCAAGCATTTGAAGCTCAACATCAATCCCCAATGTCAAATTCTTGCCCGGTACAGGAGTCTTGTCATATTTTCCGTCCATATAGCGTCCCTGAATACGCCCGCGAGCATCACGGAGCAATATTTCCACTCCTTTTTCTCCACGCAATTGTTTCTCATAAGAGCGCTCCACCCCCTGTTTACCGATAAAATCTCCACGCACATAATAATCATCCGCCTCTATATCCCGTTTGGAAACTTCGGCAATATCACCTAAAACATGAGCAGCTGAATTATAATTATACTGTCGGATGGTACGTCTCTGGATATAAAATCCGGGGAATTTAAACAGTTTCTCCTGAAACACTCCACATTCTTCGGCAGAAAGCTGGGTCATAAAGACCTGATGAGTATAAGGAGAATAACCCGGATTAGAGCGGCGATCTTTCATTTCACGAATACGCCTTTTAAAGTATTCCGGAGTAATATTCAACGTCCGGCACAAATCAAGTGTATCAAGATTTACCACCTCTTTCATCACCATAGTGACATCGTATGCCGGTTGGTTGTAAACCAATAATTTCCCATTACGGTCATACATCACACCACGACTGGGATATTGTGTCTTATTCAGAAAAGCGTTGCTGTCTGCATTCTTTTTATAGTCTTCGCTCATAATCTGCAAGGTAAAAAGACGTATCAGGTAAATCAGTACAATAACAACAACCGATCCACCAATCACATATTTCCGCTTCTCCAGATTATAATCTCTTTCCACTTATTTCTTCCTCCTTATTGCCTCGGCACATAATATACAAACAATTGTAATGGAGGCATCTGTCAATATTTTCAATAATAATACAGGCAGATTAAAAAACGAGAAAGTATCTATCACCATCAAAATGCTACAAAACAGGAATGTACACAACAGAATATACCGAAAGTAAGGAGAAATCCCCATACTCTTGATGCCCGGCTCAAAGTCTTCGGCACTGTCGCGTAACGTCACCAGCCTGAGGATAGGCTCACGCATAAAAGCCAATAACGTAGCGGCGGCGGCGTTCATTCCGGGAGTATTACTGAAAATATCAACTGTCAATCCGAGTAAAAACGACCACACCATCAATGTGTTACGACTTACACCCGAATTATACTTCAGAATAAAATAAATAAAAAAGAAAGGAGTGGCATATCCATTCATATGCATACGATTTAATACCAGCACTTGCAACAGTACCAGCCCGATAAACCACTCTATTCTTTGCAGATAAGTAATCATCAGTCTACTCTACTTATTCGTTTTAACCTGTTTTTCTAATTCCAGCTGTTCCTCTTGCCCTTTCTCCGCAATAACGCGAACATCATTCAGACGAGCAAAATCTGTAAAGAGCTTGACTCTAAGCAAGTAAGACAGACCATCATGACTGTCGGCTATATCGTCTACTGTCCCTATCGGAATTCCTGAAGGAAATACGGCACTGTGTCCGCTTGTCACAATGGTATCTCCCAAAGAGAATAATGAATGACGAGGCATATCTTTTACGTAAGCATATTCAGACGAACCACCGTCCCATTTCAAGAAACCGAAATAATCACTCTTCTTTATTTTACAGCTGATACTGCTTTTAGAATTCAAAACGGGAATAACGATGGAATGATGAGAAGAAGTAAGATAAACAATACCTACCACACCACTTCCGTTCACTACCCCCATTTCACTGCGCACACCGTCTGCCGTACCTTTATTTATAGTAATATAATTATCGGCATGAGTAATGCTATTATTGATAACACTCGCCTTGAAGATGTCATACCCCTGCAAGGCTTCCTGTTTCATCTGCTCGATACCACTGCTGTCTCCCGTCGCTTCCGTCAAGGCTTCACGAAGGCGTTCCACTTGCAGTTCCAGTTCTACATTCTTTTGTACCAATTCATCATTGATGGTTTTCAAGTGAAAATATCCGGTGACATTATTGGCTGCGTCATACACCGCACCGGCAACCCGGTTGGCTGAGGTAAAGAATGCACTTCCCTGATAACTGTTGAAACGGAATAATAAAGCAAAACTGATTACCTCCAGTAAAACAAAGAGGAACCAGTAATTATACTTTAAAAAGAAATTCAGCAGATTTCTCATCTTTATTTCTTCATTAATATCTTATCGCATCAAGAATGAGAAACGGTCTACATTCTTCAGTGCAATACCTGTACCTTTGGCTACACTCAGCAAAGGATCTTCGGCTATATGGAACGGAATATTAATCTTATCGGTAAGACGCTTGTCCAAACCGCGTAACAAAGCACCGCCACCTGCCAGATAAATACCATTCAACACAATATCGGCATACAACTCGGGAGGAGTCTGCTCCAATGCGCTCAAGATAGCAGTTTCAATCTTGGCAATACTCTTTTCCAAACAATGTGCCACTTCCTGATAATTGACAGGTACTTCCATAGGGAGAGCAGTAATACGATTAGGACCACGAACAATATAATCTTCGGGAGCATCATCGCCTAAATCAGTCAATGCCGCACCTACATGGATTTTAATACGTTCTGCCATACGTTCACTCACCTTTACATTATGCTGACGACTCATATACTCCTGGATATCAGCCGTTAAATCGTCACCGGCAATACGAATCGAGTTATTCGACACGATACCGCCCAATGAAATAACAGCAATCTCGGTAGAACCACCACCTATATCGACAATCATATTTCCTTCGGGTGCTTCCACATCAATACCGATACCGATAGCAGCAGCCATAGGCTCAAAAATCAAATATACATCACGTCCGCCGGCATGTTCTGCACTATCGCGAACGGCACGGAGTTCAACTTCCGTACTGCCTGAAGGCACACCGATAACCATACGTAATGAAGGAGAGAAGAAACGATTACCCATGTTCACCTTCTTAATCAGCCCGCGCATCATCTGTTCGCAAGCATTAAAATCGGCAATCACACCGTCACGCAAAGGACGCACAGTACGAATATTCGGGTTCTCTTTCTCATACATCATTTTAGCCCGCTCGCCTACGGCAATCATCTTGTCAGTGCGACGGTCGAGTGCAACGACCGAAGGTTCGTCCACTACAATCTTTCCGTTATTCAATATGATGGTATTGGCAGTGCCAAGGTCCATCGCAATCTCTTGTGTAAAGGAGAATAATCCCATAATTTTTATTTAATTGACAGGTATAATGAGAAGATGTGTCAAAGCCGGAATCGGTTATCTTCCTTTGACACACCCTCTCAAACTATTATATTAGTGTTTAAAATGACGGATACCGGTAGTAACCATGGCTACTCCATGCTCATTGCAATACTGGAACGTCAATTCATCTTTTACAGAGCCTCCCGGCTGGATAACAGCTTTCACACCTTCCTTATCAGCGATTTCCACACAGTCGGGGAAGGGGAAGAAAGCATCACTTGCCATCACTGCGCCATGCAGGTCAAATTCAAACGATTTGGCTTTCTCGATTGCCTGCTTCAGGGCATCCACACGTGAAGTCTGACCCACACCGCTTGCCAGCAATTGTTTGTTTTTAGCCAAAACGATAGCATTGCTCTTACTGTTCTTTACAATCTTGTTGGCAAACAACATATCTTCCACTTCGGCAGCCGTCGGAGCTTTCTCGCTTACTTGTTTCAAATCGGCAGCAGTTTCCACATCCAAGTCTCTCTCCTGAACCAACACCCCATTCAATAAAGAGCGGAACTGCTTCTTGGGCAACTTGGCTTCTTTACGCACCAAAATAATGCGGTTCTTCTTCTGCCCCAGAATTTCCAATGCATCCACATCATAATCAGGGGCTATGATAACCTCAAAAAAGAGTTTATTGATTTCTTCTGCTGTTTCCTTGTCGATAACCGCATTAGTAACCAATACACCACCGAAAGCAGAAACAGGATCACCTGCCAAGGCATCTTTCCATGCTTCAAGAACAGTAGGACGTGAAGCCAGGCCACAGGCATTATTATGTTTCAGAATAGCAAAAGTAATTTCATCAAATTCATCAATCAAATCAACGGCCGCATTGATATCCAACAAGTTGTTATAAGAAATTTCTTTTCCGTGGATTTGGTCAAACATCGCGTCCAAATTACCATAGAAATAACCTTTCTGATGCGGGTTTTCTCCATAACGAAGCTGCTTTTGATCTTCCATTGCACAACGGAAAGCAGAGCCTTCCCCACCGTCAAAGTAATTAAAGATAGCCGAATCATAATGAGATGAAACAGCAAATGCTTCTTTGGCAAACCAACGGCGCTCTTCTCTTGAGGTGGTGGCACCATGTTCCAGCAACATATCGCGGAACGGTTTGTATTGTGCCTGACTGGCAATAATAACCACATCATTGAAATTCTTTGCAGCAGCACGTATCAATGAGATACCGCCTATATCTATTTTCTCGATAATAGTCGGCTCGTCGGCACCGGAAGCTACGGTAGCTTCAAACGGGTACAAATCAACGATAACGAGGTCTATTTCGGGAATTTCATATTTTTCTATCTGTTGCATATCCTGTTCCAGTCCGCGACGGCAGAGAATACCACCGAACACTTTCGGATGCAGGGTCTTCACACGTCCACCCAGGATAGAGGGATACGTGGTCAAGTCTTCCACTGCTTTACAGGGATACCCCAGTGATTCTATAAACTGACGAGTTCCGCCTGTTGACAGAAACTCAACTCCTTCTTCATGCAGTTTGGTGATGATTTCGTCCAAACCTTCCTTATGATAAACCGATACTAAAGCGGTTTTAATTCTTTTTGTTTCAGACATGGAATTGCGTATATAAGTATTTGATGCGCAAAGGTACTAAAAATGTTTATTTGCACACATACTCAAACACAATAAATTAGGTATAATTAAAAAAGGCAGCAATCCTGTTTAGGATTTACTGCCTTAGTTCATAATCTTCCGCTCTGATGAGCTTGTTAGTTTCAGGTAATGAAATAATTTATTTCCCCCGCATGAAACTATTACCAGATAGAGATGCGTTCTTCTACCGGTACATACATCGGATCTTTTTCGGTAATGCCAAATGCATCATACCATGCAGCAATGTGCGGCAACGCAGCGTCTACACGCCATTTGCCCAAAGAGTGTACATCGATCTTCGTCAATTGCAGGATGGCTTCGGGACGGGTATTGTTAGCCCAAACATTGGCATAAGCCAGGAAGAAGCGTTGTTCGGGAGTGAAACCGTCTTTTACTTCCAGCGGAGCGGCAGCGGTAGCCTTCTTGAATGCCTGATAAGATACTTGCAAACCTCCGTGGTCGGCAATGTTCTCACCCAGTGTCATACGACCGTTAGCATGTACCCCCGGTGCAACTTCGATGCTGTCAAAGAAAGCAACCATTACATCGGCACGTTTCTCGAAGTTCTTAGCATCTTCTTCCGTCCACCAGTCTTTCAGATTACCGTCTTTGTCGTACTGGCGACCTTGGTCGTCGAAGCCGTGTGTCATCTCATGACCGATTACAACACCGATTGCACCGTAATTGAAGGCATCGTCAGCATTCATATCGAAGAACGGATATTGCAGGATACCGGCAGGGAAACAGATTTCGTTCGTTGTCGGGTTGTAATAAGCGTTTACGGTCTGCGGAGTCATCAACCACTCGTCCTTGTCTACCGGTTTGCCGGCTTTGGCAACCATTTCGGCATAGTTCCACAGGTTGGCACGCTTGATATTGTTCCAGTAAGAGTCGTCCTTGATCTCCAACGTTGAGTAGTCTTTCCACTTATCAGGATAACCGATCTTCACGTGGAAAGTAGCCAGTTTTTCCTGTGCTTTCAGCTTGGTTTCGTCGCTCATCCAGGCAAGGTTGTTGATGCGTTCGCCCAGGCTGGTCTGAAGGTTCTTCACCAAAGATATCATACGTTCCTTGGCAGCGGCAGGGAAGTATTTCTCTACATACATTTGCCCCACGGCTTCACCCAGTGCGGAGCTCACTACAGAAACGGCAGTCTTCCAGCGGGGTTGCATTTCCTGCGTTCCAGACATGGTGCGTTCGTAGAAGTCAAAGTTCTGCTGAGCCATCTCGTCATTCAATGCGCTGGCGGCAGAGTCAATCAGCTTCCATTGCAGGTAAAGGACCTGCTGATCAACAGGTAAGGTATTAAGGATGTTAGCAGCTTCAGCTACCGAAGCAGGCTGGCCGACAATGATTTCCTTCACATCTGTCAGTCCAAGACCTGAAAGGTAAGCGTCCCAGTTGAAAGTAGGATAATTCTTCTTCACCTCTTCCATGCTCATCTTATTGTAGTTAGCATGCGGGTCACGCAGTTCGGTACGAGAACGGAAAGCTTTGGCAAGACGGGTTTCCACGTCCATAACCACTTCCATACCTTTCTTGGCAGTAGCCTCATCGAAACCTGCCAACTGATACATTTTCTGTACATGAGTACGGAAGGCATCACGGATAGCGGTAGTAGAAGGATCAGTAGCCAGATAGTAATCGCGTTCGCCCATGCTCAAGCCGCTTTGATAAAGCTGCACGGCGTTCTCGTTACTGTTCATTTCGTCGGCAGCTACATAGAGGCCGAGGTAAGCACCGATGCCCTGTTTACGCAGATCGGCGAGCAAAGCATAAACAGCTTCTTTATCTTTCAGGGAAGCAATCTGTTCCAAGTCGGCTTTGATAGGAGCAACACCTTCCTTGTTCAGCTTCACGCTGTCCATAACAATCTTGTAGAGGTCGCCTACCTTTTGCGCTACACTACCTGCTTCATGCTGAGTGGCAGCCAGTTCTTCAATCAAACCTTGTATCTGCTTACGGTTATTCTCGGCAAGTTCTGTAAAAGAACCGTACTGTGAATACTCAGGTGAAAGTGGATGGCTTTCAATCCAACCGCCACAGGCGTACTGATAGAAACTACTCCCCGGAAGGGCAGTTGTGTCAAGATTGGCAAGCTGGATACCGGCTGTCATTTCAGCTTTCTGCTTGCCCGTACCACATCCCACCATCATAAGGCAAGCTGCGGCTAAGGGTAAATAATGAGTTACTTTCATAAGATATAAAATAATGTTATAAGTTTTATTGTTCTTTCCGAACTGCTTCCAGTTCGGTAGAGACGGCATCCCACTCTTCCATCACAGAGTCGAGTTGTTGTTTCAGTTTCTGATGCTGCTCGTAAAGGGCCATATCCGAAGCTCCCTCAGGAGTTGCCATTCGGGCTTCGAGAATGGCGATGGCAGACTCGGTCTGCTCTATCTCCGATTCACAGTCAGCAACGCGACGTTCCAGTTTTTTGAGCTTCTTGTTCAGTTCCTTCTGCTCTTCATAGGAAAGCTTGACACCGGAAGATTGAGTGGCGGTATCCGCATTCTCTTTTCCACCGGAAGGTGAGGTAGAAAGTGCGGGGGCTTTCTGTAATTCGTTCAGGCTTTCTATCTGCTTCTTTTGCAGGAAGTCGTAGATGCCACCGAGGTGTTCTTTTACAATTCCACCACCGAACTCATATACTTTAGTCGCAAGTCCGTCCAGGAAATCACGGTCGTGGCTTACTAAAATGACTGTACCGTCAAATTCGCGAATGGCATCTTTCAGTACATCCTTCGAACGCATATCGAGGTGGTTAGTCGGTTCGTCCAGTATCAGGAAATTCACAGGTTCCAGCAGGAGTTTGATCATTGCAAGGCGGGTACGTTCTCCACCAGACAGCACTTTCACCTTTTTATCAGAAGCTTCACCGCCGAACATGAAGGCACCAAGGATATCGCGTATCTTCAGGCGGATATCGCCTACGGCTACGCGGTCGATGGTATCAAATACCGTTAAACTTTCATCCAGGAGTTGTGCCTGGTTCTGAGCGAAGTAACCGATCTGTACATTATGACCAAGGGTGAGCTTACCGGTATAATCGGTTATTTCTCCCATGATACACTTTACCAGGGTGGATTTACCTTCACCATTCTTACCTACGAACGCCACTTTCTCACCACGGTTTATGGTCAGGTTGACATCGTGGAAGATGACATGGTCGCCATAGGCCTTCCGGACATCCTCACAGATGACAGGGTAACTTCCGCTACGGCTGCTGCAAGCAAACTTCAGGCGCAATGCAGAGTTGTCTTCCTCGTCTACCTCGATGCGTTCTATCTTTTCCAGTTGTTTGATGCGGCTCTGCACCTGCACAGCTTTCGTGGCTTTATAGCGGAAACGCTCGATAAAGGCTTCCGTATCTTCTATCTGTTTTTGCTGATTCTCATAGGCACGGAGTTGCTGTTCGCGACGTTCCTTCCGCAGTACGACGAATTCGTCATACTTCACTTTGTAGTCGTAAATCTGTCCGCAAGTGATTTCAATGGTGCGCGTGGTGACGTTATTGAGAAATGCACGGTCGTGACTCACCAATACCACGGCATTGGCACGTGTGGAAAGGAAGTTTTCAAGCCATTGGATACTCTCAATATCCAGGTGGTTGGTAGGTTCGTCGAGCAACAGCACATCGGGACGGCGAAGCAGGAGTTTGGCAAGTTCGATACGCATACGCCAACCACCGGAGAACTCACTGGTGGAGCGGTCGAAGTCTTCGCGGCTGAAACCTAATCCTTGCAAGGTTCGTTCTATTTCAGCACGGAAGTTGGTGCCGCCCATCATCAGGAAACGTTCGTTCTCATGAGTGAAACGGTCGATGAGTTTATGGTATTCTTCGCTGTCATAATCGGTGCGTTCGGCAAGTTGCTGGTTCATGCGTTCGATGTCTGCTTGCATTTCGAAGATGTGTTCGAAAGCCAGTTCCGCCTCTTGCATCACGGTACGCTTATCACTGAGAATCATCACCTGTGGCAGGTAACCGATAGTACATTCGCGGGGAATGGCAACGACGCCGGAAGTGGGCTGCTGTAGTCCGGCCAATATCTTGAGCATGGTAGACTTACCCGCACCATTCTTGCCCACCAGGGCGATGCGGTCTTTTTTGTTGATTACGTAAGAGACGTCTTCGAACAGAGGGGTTGCATTAAATTCTACTTTCAGTCCTTCTACTGATATCATAGTGTCAATGAATTTATCGTTCAGGGCTGCAAAGGTAACGATTTCCAGCGGGATATGACATCGTAAACCTATATTATTGTAACTCGTTGGCGGAATTCATTCATTTATGTAGGGTTATGAGTTAAATGATAAATAATCTTTCTAGACGCGGATGACACGGATGACGCGGATCTTTTTTTTATCCACTTTTATAGCGC
>OFMC01002149.1_pt1 | contig 13170 bp, 18 predicted proteins | sample 1541271 | NCBI WGS metagenome assembly OFMC01 (sample SAMN04209252, study PRJEB22552) | human gut metagenome | biome: gut; material: feces | host: Homo sapiens | place: USA: Oklahoma | reverse complement strand
GTGTTCTTTTGCAAACGCCTGCGCGATCTCCAATGCCAGCTCCGGTGTGATCTCACCGGGCTTGAATGACTGGATGATGTGATAGCGTAGTCGCTACATTAGTCGCTATGGAATTTTGAAATTCAGTTTTTTGCCTTTTGTAGTCGCTACAATAGTCGCTACGCAGCGTTCAATTCCGATTCCAGCCGCTTTCTGGCAAGATCTGCGTACACGTCGGTGACCTCGATGCCGGTCGCGTCATAGCCTTCCTTGACTGCAGCCAGAACTGTCGTGCCGGAGCCTGCAAAGGGGTCCAAGATATGACCGCCCGGTTCCGTAATCTTGACAAGGTCCTGCATGAGCTGCAACGGCTTCTCGGTCAGGTGGATGCGGTTCTGCGGATTGCCGTATTTGAACACACCCGGCAAACACGGCACGGGGCGGCTGACCGGCATATCTCCGTTCGAGCCCCAGACAATGTATTCTGCCTGCTGGCGAAAACGTCCTTTCTGCGGACGGGAGTTTCCCTTGTCCCACACGGCAATCCCGCGCCAGATCCAGCCCGCCCACTGGAGTGCGTCGCTGGCACAAGGAAGCTGCCGCCAGTCAATGAACATACAGACCGGCGCGCCGGGTTTTGCCGCACGTCTTGCAAGATACAGCCACTCTGCCGCCCAGCGGGTCCACGACCGCTGATCCTTGGCGTCGCCGTCAAAATCGGGCGGTGCGTTGCCGCCCATGCTGGAATACTTCTTTGCGGTGGCTTTGGATTTTTCCGCCTGTGTGCGGCCACCGGACGCATACGGCGGATCTGTGATGACAGCGTCAAATGTGCCGGGAGGAAAGCTCTCCAGCACCGTAAGGCTGTCTCCGTGGATGATCTCCCATCTGGGCTTATCGCGCATGGGCATCCGCTCCCTTCGTTTTCTGTTTTGGTTTTTGTTTCGGTTTTGGTTTGGGCGGGTCTTGATATTCCTCGATGCGAGAAATACCGTCCTTTCCTGTTACAATGACGGGACGGTGAACGCGCTGCCCCATGCTTAAAAGCGTTTCCTCAATACATTCCGCAACTTCTCCGATATAGTACATATCCCACGGGAATTCATCTTCGCTCTTATTCAGAAACGCGAGGATCGTCTGATAGACCGCATTGTCGATCTCATCAAGACGCTCGGTTTGTGCGCTGGTGAATTCCGGATAGTGTTCATCTGACATTTTCAGCCCTCCTGCGTTCCGTAGTTTTGCCAGCCCGATTCTGCACCCGTTCATGCGTCAGTTCAAAAACGCTGAGATATTCCGCAGTCGCGTTTGCCAACAACGTATAATCACGCGAACCTGGGCAGCAGGCATACCATTGCGGCGTTTTCCCGTCGACCCAGATGTGCGGTTCCGTATTGCGAAGATTCGGATTCGTGCTGCGGCAGCTTCTGCTGACAACGTCCCCGATTTTCATCCGAACACTGTCAATTTCGCCTTTCGTGGGATTCAGGATGGAAACTGTCAGATATGGATACTGATTCGCAACGATATCTTTTGTAAATCGCGCTTTGACCCGCAGATCGCCAAGGCTGCCGTAGCAGCATTCGCCAACGAATTGCGGATCATGGATCACGCGCCCATCTCCATAGATCTTTCTCAGTTCTTCCAGAAAGAAATTTGTCATGATACCTCCGAAAGAAACAGGAGCGCCAGATCTCTCTGACGCTCCCGTAATTATGATTTGGATATTGTATTGTCGTCCTGCCGTGTTTCAATGCAGATGCTCTGCTTTGCGGAGCCCTTTTGTCGGCGCAGACAGAATACCATGTCCGGCGTGCGCTCAAAAAAGCCGATCCCGCCCTTCCAACTCATGCCGCAGGAACAATGCTGCAAGCCAATAAACTGCTGCTTCATTTTATGCCCGCAGCGAGGACACTTCTTATTATTCTTTCCCATCCGTATGGTTTAGCAGAAGAATCTAGCCTCACCAAAAAATGACGTCCACTTTTGAATTACTTCTGCGCTTCTGGCTTCAATCACGTCCATGATGTTCCGTAGCACCCGGTCCGGGATTCTGGAATTGTTATTGCACAGGATGCAACCGCCAGCCCGTGTGATCCAGATCTTCGTCGCGTTGCCGTTCGGCGCGCCCTGACAGACATGAACATGTACCGGTTCCAGCGGATCGTTTTCATTTGCCCAGAAGTAGACCCAGTAAGAACCGACCTTAAAAACCTGCGGCATTTTCCAAGCCTCCCTCTGCGGCAAACCGCATGATCAGATGCGCCGTAGACGAGATGATTTCCTGATACTTCTGAATCTCCGCTTCAGAGAAGCCGGAAACATCTTCCCAGCGGTATTCTGGCAGAAAGCACGTCGCATAGTGAAAGCAATCCTTTTCGTCCGGCTTTTCCACATAGACCTTTACGCTGCCATCGTCCAGAAGCTGAGAATGCACGATCTCGGTTTGGTCATCCAACGTTAAAAAAGGATACATCATTGTCCGACACCTCCTGTAAAAATAATTTCCCTATTGGTATTTTACCAGCATTTCTGGATTTATGCAACTGCACAGTTCACGCCTATTTTTATATCGCCGCCCCAATAATATGTTAGGCCGCTGCTTGCAAATCCTGTTCTCGGAACATTGCGTCAATGTCCGCAAACGTCTGGCTGCGGTTGAATTTCTCTGTGACCTTGCCGGGGACGATTTGCAGACGCATCATTTTTTGCCACAGATCCGGATGATGGTCGTACAAATGTCGCAGCTCGGACAGCTTGGCATTCGGGCAAAACCAGCAGCCGCCGCGGTCGGTAAACTCGTACACAGGGGAAAGCAGTCCTGCTTGTTTGCAGAGCTGCTTCGTGTCATCCTCGGTGTATCCGTATTTCTCCAGCAGCGACACCTGATTGCCGCCTAGCCGTGCCAGACGCTGCGGTTCGTCCTTTGCAATGCCAATGTACTGCACGGTATCTGACGGCAGCGTTTTCTGATACTGCCGGATCGGGTGCATTTTGCAGTCACGTTGGACATAGCATTTCCCACACACAGGAAAGGAGCGGATCATGTCTTTCTTCGGCCCGCGTGTGACCTTCCCCATAAAAACAGAGGTGTAGGTTTTCTCGCTCCGAAGCACACGGACAGGTACGCCCAGTTTTTCAAGGGCGGGAATCGCTGCCTGATAGATAAACGCCTGATGTTCCGGCACTTCGCCTGAGGTGCTATTATCAAACATGACCTCACAGTACACCGCTTCGTCCAACAGTTCGCCATGCTCTAAGGCCAATAAGATCGTCGCAATGCTGTCTTTTCCAAAGGAACAGGATACGACATGCTTTGGACTCATGTGCGATCGTCCTCCAGTTCCGCACAGGCCATCCGCAGCTTCTCTGTCTTGTCCGTCTGCTCCCATGCGGCCTGCGGGTGCATAAAGTGGCAGTTGTTGCAGACTTCTGCGAAGAACGGCTTGTCCAGATCCAGCGCGTGAATCATGCCTGCTGGGGTGAAATCAAAGACGCGGCGGACAGCTTCGGTCAGAAATGCGTCGTCATAGTATCCGCTCTCCTGCGTATCGATTTCGACGGCAACCGGCTCTGCCTGCCCAATGGCATAGGCGAGGCTGACCATACACACATCGGCAAGACCGGCGGCAACGATGTTCTTTGCCACATAACGCGCCATATACGCACCGCTGCGGTCAACTTTCGTGCCGTCCTTGCCGGAAAGCGCACCGCCGCCGTGGGGTACAAGCCCGCCGTAGGTGTCGACCATCAGCTTACGGCCGGTGAGACCGGTATCTGCTTCAAAGCCGCCCAGCACAAATCTGCCGGACGGATTGATGAGAATCTTCGTCTGTTCGTCGATGCGCACGTCATGGCAGGCGCGGTCAATGACCAGCTTGCGGAGTTCTTCGCGTAGCTCGTCAAGGTCTTTGTCCGCGTCGTGCTGGCAGGAGATCACAATGGTGTCCACGCGCTCCGGCACACCGAACGCATACTGCACAGAAACCTGCGCTTTTCCGTCTGGTCCAATTCCTGAAATCAGTTTTTCCTCCCGGCAGGTGGTGAGCAGGCTCGTGATGCGGTTCGCCAGCACGACCGGCGCGGGCAGTAGCTCGACTGTTTCCCAGCAGGCGTAGCCGTACATGATGCCCTGATCGCCTGCGCCGAGCGTTTCGCCATCGACCGCACCTGCAATGTCAGGACTCTGCGTATGCAGCCGCACCTCTACATGATAATTACAGTCGTATCCGGCATTCCGAACAGTCTGCCGCACGATGGCTTCCACGTCGGGGCTTGCCGTTGTGCGGAGTTCCCCGGCAACAAGAATTTTGCCCGCTGTCGCCAGCACTTCACAGGCAACGCGGGCATTGGGATCTTCTTTGAGGCAGGCGTCCAGAATGCTGTCCGCAATCGTGTCGCAGAGCTTGTCCGGATGGCCTGCCGTGACGGACTCTGCCGTCAGGATGTATTTATCTTTCATGCGTCGATTTTCCTTTCTTCGGCTGATTGAGCACCTTTCCATGCTGCATGACGAACAGCTTTTCGCGGGAATACAGGCGCGTATAGGTCTGGATCTGCTTGTCGGTCAAAGAACAAAATTCCTCGCCGCTGCCTTGTGCAAGGAAAAACGTGCCGTGGATGATGTCATACGGTATGCCATTGCGATTCCGCAGGAAGCGGTTTTCCGGCAGGCCGAGGAGTTTGGCTTCTTCGTTGCACACCAGCAGAACATTATGATCTTTAAACGGTTCGACGGCCTGAATGAAACCACCCACAATAGCCTGCATACTCGTCAAGCTGCCGTCGATCTCCTTGACATACGGATCTTTGGTGGGTTCCACGACCAGAATGCGCATGGGATCATCGCTCATAGTTATCCTTCTCCTTTCCGCGGCGGTTGTGATTGTAGTCGCCAATGTCTGTGATCGTCACATATTCCCCAATCAGGCACAGGGCTTCGCCGTAGCTGTGGCACTCGCCGCTGAAAATGCGGTGGGTGAGTTCCTTTGCCTGATCCTGCAGACCAGCTTCGCGCAGCGTCCTCGCCGCAATGCCGACAAGGTTAAAAATGTTACCGTCCTGACCGATCAGTGGGCAGAGCGGCTTTTCAACGCCCAATTCAGATTTCTCTAAAAAACCACCCAGACGGTTCGGCACATAATCACTGAGCCATGTCCCGCCAATCGTTCCGTATGTGGTAAGTCTCCACATGGCGAGTTTGCCGACATCAAGATCAACACCTTCAAAGTCAAACAGCATGTTGGTGTGACCGTCGTACTCAAACAGAGATGCCCGTTCAAACCGGCTGCCATTGCGCAGGATTCCGGCATCCGTGAGCATTTCGTTGATCCCTTCCAACCATTCCTGCGGATCGCCGCCGCAGCCTTGCAGGATCAGCCCTTCTCGGTCGCTCATTTTGCGAAGATCACCGACCTGAATTCTCCGGATGGCGTTATCGCTCATGGCTGGCCTCCTTCCGCTGCGGCGGCTTGGTCTGCACTTTCTTTGGGTACGGTTCCATGCCGCATTCCTTGAGGCAGTTTTTGAATGCATATTTGAGGCAACCAACCGGCAGACCGTTCTGCTCGTAGCCCGTTTTGATGCCAAGATAGTAGTCTCTCGGCGGCAGGGACGGTTTCAGATGCAGCTCTGGGTTCATAATATAAGCCATGACCGGGACGCGCTGTCCGTCAAACGTCCGCACCTCCAGCGTCTGCTTGATGTACAGACGCGGATAGCCTTCATAGCGGTCGAGGGATGCTTCACATTTGCCAGTCAGCTCCCACAAAAGGCCGTAGACACAAGCGCCTTCCTTGGGTTCGACCGTCGCAACGCCGCTGCCGCGAAAGCGCAGGTCATAATTGTCCAGAACAGCCTGCCCGTAGACGCTCGCGTCCGGGCAGCGGTATCTCATCTGGTCCAGATTGATATTGCTGCCGTAGGCAAAATACAGTGGTCTTTCCATCATCATTCCTCCAGCAGCTCCAGCGCACCGATCTCACTCAATACGCGAATGAGCGCGGCTGCGCGTTCTTCCGTACTGCCCGCTGGCAGCTCACACGGGATTTCCGTCATGCGGCGGATCGTGTTCTGCATATAACGGATATATCCTTCCGTGCCGTCGAACGTGCCTGCATCAAAATGTAAGGCACGGAGCTGGGTTAAAATTTCGATGGGCGTACCCTCGTATGTAGATTCTTCAATACAAATTCTCATTCGGTCACCTCTCCTGTTCCTGCTGAGATGTTCGGTTTTTGTGGCTGCTTGCATAGCAGTCCTTGTCATATCGCCAGGCGCGATTGCCCTCCAGATTGGCAAGCAGATGATCGCGCGTGTTCTTGAATTCATCGCCGTTCAGCCCCATCCGCACGAGCCAGACGCGGAACGTGAACAGCTCATTGTCGCTTACCGTCTTACGCATGACACTGGTGCGCTGGGCGATGGCCTGCGCGGACATGGCAAGGCATAAATTGACGTAGGCTTTTGCGCGACCGGCGTGGAGGGTAGAATTAAAGCAGCGCCATTCAATGGTGCCGCGGTAAAAGACAGAGTGAAGATTCAGCGCGTAATAGCGCGTCCAGTTGTAATGCTCATGCGCAGAAATGCAGCCTTCGTACCAGATGTTCTCCAACTGGGTAAGATCGGTCGTTGGTTCGTTGGACAGCCGCCTTGCCCGCTGCAGCATGGGTTCGCGCACACGCTGACACCAGCGGTTGACGCGGGCTGGGTTCGTTTTCAGGGCTTTGAATAAAAGATCTTCTTTGGAATACATGATACTAAGCAGGTTCTTGAGACTCTGGCGGTTATGATTGGAAGCGTCCACATGGACGTGCATCCCACAGGAGTCGTTGACTTTTCCGCCTGCCTGCCGGATACGGCGCACACACTCCTGAAATTTCTCCATTTCGTCATAGGTGAGCTTCGGCGTTACCATTTCCACGCGATATTCCGGATCGGTCGTTCTGCGATAGTGCCCATCGTCATTCCACTCTGCGCGGATACTGCCATCGCTCATGATGCGCCACTGCTTGCCCTCCCGATCCGGTACATACCAGCTATCGTAATTATCATAGCTGCGCTGCGGCGTCGTTTCAAAATATGCAGCAAGTGCCTCTGCCGCTTCTGCTCGCGTGATGCCGGTCAGCTCGATTTCCACGCCGAAGCACTGATCTTTGATGCCAATCATCGCTGCTCACAGTCCTGAAGAAAGAACATATTTACTACATCGTAGGGCATACGTCACGTCCTTCCTCTTTATCATGCAGTTCCGTATCTGCTGCGCGGATGCGGCGGCCAATGGCTTCTATGACTGTTACTGTCACGCTGTTGCCTGCTTGCTTGTATGCCTGCGCATCGGAGTTGATAGCGAGGATCTTGTCAATCTGATCCTCGCTGAAACCCTGCAAACGGAAACACTCCCGCGGCATCAGCCTGCGGACTCTGCCGCCGCGCAGGACAATGCCGTGTGTGTTCGCCGTGTCCACCGTATGGGCAACGCCCGCAAACACACGGCCGCGGCGCGTATTGCTGCCCGCGAAGCCGAGATCAATGGAATCGCCTTCATGCGCTTCCTTGTAGCCTTTCTTGGTTGCTTCCTTAATGTATAGAACACCGGAATTTTGCCCTTTGAAGTTGGTAAGGGAGCCGTCCTGCCGGGTATGCAAGCATCTGGCGTTCGGCGTGATCTTCAGATCGCCCTTCGTCAGATCTACAAAGTAGAGTCCGGATTGTCTGCTGGTGTCCTGTGTGCAGGCGATTCCGGCAGAATCATAGACTCGTTTGCCCAGCCGTCCATAGACGATCTGTACAAGAGCTTTTGCATCTGTTCCAAAGACAGGAAGTATTTTTCCGGCGCATCGGGGATCAAGATATCCGATAAGGAACAGCCGCCGTCTTGATTGAGGGACTCCAAAATGTTTGCTGTTAAGCACAGTCCATTCGACATGATACCCCAGGTCATAAAGCGCGGAGAGGATGATACCAAACGTCCGGCCTCGGTCATGCGAAAGGAGCCCGGGCACGTTTTCAAGAAAAAGATACAGAGGCCTCTTCTCTTTAACCACTCTGGCCAGTTCAAAGAAGAGAGTACCTCTTGCATCTTCAAATCCTTTCCTCCTGCCAGCTGTAGAAAACGCCTGGTTATCCCGAAATTCGGCATAACCAGGCTTATCCCGAAGAAAAGAATATCCCGAAGTTTCAGCGGGAGTCCTTGAAATGCAAGTGGCTCTGCTATTAAAACTTCGGGATAATCTTTTGACTTGAGCACCTGATATAATGCCTGTACAGGCAAGAACCTGAAACAGAATTGTGAGGTGCAAATGAATGGATGAAATACAAATCACAGACCTTTCTTCGCGAGTTTTGAATGCCATGAGGGCGCGAAATCTCAAAGCAAAACCAATCACAGAATTTGAACGTTATGGACTCCGACGAATCCTCTTACATTTTTCAGAGCATGAGTGGATCGCCTACTCCAAAGAAGCAGTGTGGGCATTTGTTCTACAAGAGCGTTTAAGGGTAGAGAGCGGCCAGTTACCCGCATACCAGTGGGCACACGCACGCCGTGCCGCAGTGTATCTTGAGCAGATGGCGGAGCATGGCGTTATTCAAGAATCCCCCTTGCCAAGATGGGAAGCGGAGCATAATCGCCTATTTCGGTCCGTAGCGCAGGATGAGCCGCCGTCCCAGAAGATTGAAATACTGATTTGCCAAGTTCGAGATGCCATCATGAAATTAGATATGTCTGAAAAAGCAAAGCGGAATTATCTCTATTGTGGGCTTGGCGCAGTTTTGAAGCATTTTGATTTTCAGGGTGAAATGATTTACTCAGAGGAACTTCTGGATACATTTTTGGCTGATTCGCAGGAGCAATATTTGTCTGGAGAGATAAAGCAAGCAACTTGGCAAAGTATACGCAAATCAGTTTTGTGGATCAAAGAATATCGGGAAACAGAACACATTACACATCGTAAGCTGACAAACACAGCATTTATATATGCCAGTCCTGATTTCGAGCGACTGATCCAAGAATATGCTGCCTATATGCGCAACGCAGATTACCTGAAAGAGAAAACCCAGTCCGTTTACATTGCAGCGGTTCGAGCGTTCTTTAAGCGGATGGAATCTCTTGGACCAATTGAGTACAATCAGCTTACGCTGTGCGATGTTACTGCCTGCATCAGCAAGACGGCAACAGAAATGCCGTTAGGCATTTTTAACACAATGGTTGCTCTGCGCTCTTTTGCACAATTTGTTTCTGATATTCATCCAGAACTGCCCAATATCACAGCGGCTCTAAATTGCACCCCAGCGAAACGCAGGCGCGTTTATGTGGGATACTCCGACGAAGATGCGCAGAAAATTCTGGCAGTGATCGACAGAGAGAGCATAAAAGGGAAACGGGATTTTGCCATGGTGATGCTTGCCTACAGCACTGGTCTACGGAGTTGCGACATTTTGAACCTTAAATTTGAAAATATTGATTGGCGGACCCATGAAATTCGACTGATTCAAGAAAAGACCAATGTTCCTTTGGCCCTTCCACTTGACGCGGCAACAGGAAATGCCATTGCTGAGTACATCTTAAATGGGCGTCCCGAGTGCGATTCAGAGTACGTTTTTATAAGAACTCAGCATCCATATACAAGGATGCTGAGCTTCTGGCAAATCGTCGCTGAATATGCCCGCCGTGCATTGGGTACATCCAGGAAAATGAACGGCCCACACGCTTTTCGGCGGGGAATGGGAAGGCGGTTGCTGGAGGCAGGTGTGCCTTCACCCATGATTTGTGATGTTTTGGGCCATACGTCCGCGGCATCCCTGCGGCAATATACGGCATCCTCTCTGGAATGTTTAAGGAAGTGTGCGAGAACCTTAGAATCTATCCCGGTGATGCAGGAGGAACTGCAATGATGAAGTATCCTCTGAACAGCAAGTTTTCTGATCGAATCACTGATTTTGTGGACTACAAACACAGTTTGGGCCACAGCTACGAAGAGAGCTGCCGCATCTTATGGAAGTTTGATCTCTTTTGCTGCGATAGGTTTCCTGAAAAGAGCAGTTTTGACCGCGACATTGCCATGGCATGGCTGGAAATGCGGGACACAGAGGGCAGAGCAGGACACAGAAACCGTATCATGGTTTTGCGGGAATTTGCCCGGTATCTCAGCGCAATTGGTGACACAGCTTATCTAATCCCTATCTCTATGACGGCGAAAAGCCCCCGATATATGCCACACATTTTTACAGTTACAGAAATTGCAGCGTTTTTCTATGGTGCAGATCATTTCATTCCTCATAAGGATGCACCGGCCAGACATCTTGTAGTGCCTGTCTTTTACCGGCTGCTCTACTGCTGTGGTCTGCGCCCCGCCGAAGCCCGACTGCTTCGCAATGAGAATGTGGACTTGGTACGGGGTGTGCTTTATATTGAGGAATCCAAAGGACATAAAGACCGAACCGTGGTTGTGGCTGATGATCTGCTCCAGTTGATGAGGCGATATGCGGAAAAGGTTGCAGCTATTTACCCAGATTGCCCGTTTTTCTTCCCGAGATATGACGGAATGGGCGCTTATTCTAAGGTTTGGGCAGTGGAAACGTTTTGGAGATGTTTTCAGATGGGAGGCTTGACCCAGTTTGACGGACCCAGGCCCAGAGTTTATGACTTCAGGCACACCTTTGCCACTGAGTGTATCTGCCGTTGGATGCGCGAGGGGAAAGATGTGGATGCCATGCTCCCATTTTTGTCTGCCTATATGGGCCACGCCCGTTTTGAAGATACGGCCTATTACATTCATATGGTCCCTGATTTTTATCAACGGACCGGGAAACTTGACGTCTCTGCATATGAGACCCTGCTGCCGGAGGTATATCATGAAGATCAAGAATGAACCATTTTTTGTGACAATCCGCTCCTTTTTTGAAATTTATTTGGTGAAGAATCGAAGCTGCAGCCCGAATACCGTGAAATCCTATAAAGATGCGATGAACCTCTATCTGGACTTTTTAGAAGAAGCGAAAAATATCCCCACAGCGAGAGCCGGTTGGAATTGTTTCAGCCGCCAGTTTGTGCAGGAGTTTCTGATCTGGCTGGAGGAAAAGCGTGGCTGCAGCAAGCGGACACAGCGGCAGCGCCTCACTGCCATCCGATCTTTTGTGCGCTATGGCGGCATCCTCGATGTTTGCATCGTAGCCGTGCAGGCTGATGTAGAGAAAATCAAGCTCCGAAAGCCTCCCCAGAAACTGGTGCATTGGTTAACCAAAGAGGAGTTGGCCGTCTTTTTATCCCAGCCAGACAGCACAAAGAGGACCGGCCTGCGTGATATGGTTTTTCTGATTCTACTGTATGACACTGCTGCGCGATGCCAGGAGATGGTGGACTTGAAAATCCAGGATTTGATCCTGGATAAGGTTTCTCCCTGCGTATATCTCACTGGAAAGGGCAGCAAAACCAGAGTTGTCCCTCTCCTCCCGAAAACTGTGGAACATTTGCGTAGCTACTTGGACAAATTTCACCCGGAACATAGCCGAGACTCAACAGACTATTTGTTTTACACTTATGGTGGCCCGCAAAAGCGGATGTCTGAGGATACTGTTGCAGCTTTTGTGAAAAAGTATGGCATTTCCGCAAAGCGGATATGTCCCTCCATCCCAGACCGAGTTCATCCTCATATGCTTCGGCATACCAGGGCGATGCATTTATACCAGGATGGTGTTCCCCTGACCCTGATTTCTGAGTTCCTTGGGCACGCCCAAATTGAAACGACCAGAGTATATGCCTACGCTGACACAGAAATGAAGCGCAAAGCGATCCAAAAAGCAAACAGCACCACCCCACATACGATTCCAGATGCAATCTGGGACACTGATGATAAGGAGATGATGAGAAAATTAGCTGGTCTAAAATAACAAGTTTTATCCCGAAGTTTTGGCTGACAATCCCTTGTATTTCAAGGACTCCTGCTGAAACTTCGGGATATTCTTTTCTTCGGGATAAGCCTGGCAAGGGAATCCCCCGCACAGGAGGTCAAAGTCGGGGAGTTCTTTGGGATCAATGGTTCTTGCGTCGGGATAGTAGACTTCCTCCTTTCCGGGCGCGTGGATGGCGCGATAGCTGGCGTCTGCATATTTGTCGATTTCGCAATGACCGATACACTGAAATCCGCCTGCCAAGTCTAACCCTGCCCGGAAACCGCCGACGCCCGCGAACATATCAAAATATCGGATTATACGTTCAGCTTTCTTCACCTTCTTCCTGCAGCGCGCGCAAAAAGCCGAGAACGTCATCGTCGACGCTCCCGGCTGGCTGCGGCCGCGAAATTGTTTGTAGATAGGAGCTGTTTTGCAGCTCCGTTTGGAGAATTGTTTTCAGGTCCCGCAGGAATTGCTCTCGCTGCGCTTGCTGGCACAGTGCCAGACAGAGCCAGTTCGTGCGCTGCCCGGCAGGGATGGCAGACAGGATCTCCCACGCCTGCCGATGCAGCGGATTGTCCAAAAACAGCGTCGTACCAAAACGGGCCGTTTGCGGCTTATCCTGCATGGCCTGATACCTGCGATGCCAGCCGTTCGTAAGCCTGCGCATTCAGCTTGTTGTCGTCCAGAATAACAGGACGCAAAACGCTGCCTTGCGGCAGGTATCGCTTCATAAGTCCGGCCCCGCCGCCGAGAAATACAACCGGCATAGCGCGGCAGTCCAGACCAGCTTCGGCAATGGCGGAGAGGATGCGGCGGGCATAAAGCCCTGCCTCCCGCTGGATGATGGCCTTCACACGGTCGTCCATGCTGTCCGGGCTGCCGCGCAGAACGTTCTCAATCTGCACACTGGTGAGCGACAGATTTAAGCTCCGGCGCACCTGCTCCGCGATCTCATCCAGACAGCGGATCATGCCAAGCTCCAGACTGCGGCAGGAGGCTGCATTCGGGATGCGGTTATGAGCGGCGGTTCAACCCCGAGCGGCTGCGCGAAACAGGAAACGAAGAGTTCCTCTACGAGCTGCCGCGAGAAAAACGGCTGTGCCTTCTGGCGCTGGATGCAGCGGAGATCCCGGAGCTGGAGGATGTTCCGAGAGCGAGGAGCGGCAGGCTTTTCTGACCGGCTCCATGCGAGCGGAAGGGGAGGGGACGGTTGAGAGCACGCAGGAAAAGATGGAAGGGCACCCTTTTTTTCTGGAAGGAAAAAGAAGATAGTGGATGCCGGCATATCCGGAAACA
>OFMC01002147.1_pt1 | contig 13175 bp, 7 predicted proteins | sample 1541271 | NCBI WGS metagenome assembly OFMC01 (sample SAMN04209252, study PRJEB22552) | human gut metagenome | biome: gut; material: feces | host: Homo sapiens | place: USA: Oklahoma | reverse complement strand
AGTCTGAGGCCGCAAGACTTAAAAGACGCACCTTAAACACTGTGGATATCGGTGCACACGGAGCAGACATGGCAGATTTGGACCATGATGGTATTCCGGATTCACTGGAATAAAATTTGCACATTGTACACTATTTAAAGGAAGCAGCTTCCGGTTAATCCGGAAGCTGCTTCTATTTTCATTTCATGCTATCTAATTTAGACAAATATCCTTCGCATATGAATAAGAGATTATTTCTCCCTGCTTTGTAGCTATATAACCTTTTTCTTTATGTGAATAGTTTGATATATCAACTGAACCAAAATCCTTAAATTTCAAATAAATGCGTTCAAGCACATCCTTTTCCTCATCGGATAAAACACCCTTTGGCATATCACACTCAGGAATCACCTGATGCTTTTCATATCCATTATCATAAGCCACCTCAATATGAGCCAAATGGTCTGCTGCCATCCTTCCAAAAAGCATATCAAAATTTTCAGGAACCGGGCCATATGGTAAATGCGCATACCTTAAGCCTGATATTGAAATACCATTTTCCTTATAAAAAATCATGTCTGAATAATTTAACAGCTTCATCAGCTTTGTCTTTAACAGCTCTGTGCTTTTATTTGCAAAAAATAAAACCATTGCACACAATTTTTCATAATCAAAACCTTTAAATCCATTTTCCTCACATGGAGTTTCGGAGAAAAATTCATCAAAAAACTTTCTATTTTCTCTGTATTCCAAATTCTGCTCAAGTCTTTCTACAATATCAAGCAATTTTGTCTTCTGCTTTTCATCAATGTCTATCTCATTTTCTGTAAGATATGACCTCATATTCTCAGGATTTTTCAAAAAAATCAAAAGACTATTATGAGCCCGGTCCTGTAAAGAACCATTCTCGTATCTGCAGATAGTCTTATCTCCCCAGTTCAATAATTTTGAAAAGCCTCTCTGGCTTAGTCCATACTGCTGTCTTATTTCTTTAATTTCTTCCGGAAGAAGAAGCTTATGCCTCCTACGATATTCATTGTATGCATTAATAAGAGTAGCATTATCTAATTCCTCAGAAAATAATTCCTCTCCGCACTCAGCACATACAAGCACCTGCGCGTTTACATCTATCATCTCTCCGCATACATTATAAGATTCTTTTTTTGTAACTATTGTAGTCTCAACTTCTTTTTTGCATTCTTCACAATATCTTTTCATTGACTCCACCTCCTATAACCTATGCGAAATCATCCTCATGAAAACCGAGGCACTTTAATATGATATATTATTTTTTCTCATATGTCAATAAAATGCGGTCATATGACCGCATTTTATTTATTAATAATTAAAAATACCCTCTGACCACAGCCTTTCGCGCCACAAGCTTCTTAAGCCTCTTATACATCACGACTGCAAGCTCACAATCACCGGCTTCAAGCTTGTCAGGTCCATAATTGGCCATAAGCACAAGACTCATGAAATGCTCAAAATCACTCCTTACAAGCTCAGGATAAGCATCCAGCACCGCATCAACAAACTCAGGCCTTGTGGTGTCCATACCAGCTGCATCCACACAAGCGCCAGCCTTAGCAGCCAGCCTGCCATCCCTCTCAAGCAGCTCATAAAAGCTTATGAATATGATTCTGACTCTCTCTCCCGGTGAAAGCCCCTTCTTTAGGGCAAGATTTCGTCTCTTCACGTACCATATACGAAGTAAAAACACAATAATAACAATCAAGCTGCCACAGACTGCGCCAAGCGCCATCTTAAGCTGCCTGATGCGCTTCATATCGGCCCCGGTACCCGCTGTATCCTCTCCGTCACGGTCAGCATCCTTGTCCTTTTTGTCCGCAATACTCTCCGTATCCTCTGTGTCAGCCTCCGGCATATCGAGATTGTCAATCGTGCCGGCAAAGCCCGGAGTCGTCTCCACAGGAGTCCAGCCACAGTCAGGCATGTAAATCTCCACCCACGCGTGCGCATTGTCATCCTGAAGCACAGCCATATACGAGCCGTCAGCCTGACCCGAAAACAGATTGGCAGGAGCCGCATAGCCCACCACGTAGCGCGCCGGTATGCCGCAGGAGCGGAACATCACAACAGCCGCCGAAGCAAAGGCAGTGGAATCACCCTTCTTTTTTTCAAACATAAAGCGCTCTATGTAATCCTCATCATCAGAAATCTTTGAAGCGGATTTGGAGAACTCACACCTCTCCCACAGAGTCCTCACAACAAAATTCTTCACATCATCAATCTTTTCATATGAAAGATCCTGCTTCTGCGTATCGCTCAGATTTCCCTCAAGCTTCTTGTCCCACTCCTTTTTCTTCTTTTTGCAAAGCTTTTCGATGCGCTTTTGGCTCTCAGGCACATCGGTATAGTGGGTATTCACATACGACTCGTATGAAGCCTCCAGCTCATCAAGCATATTCCGGTGATTGTACGAGCCAAGCGCACCTGCTGAGTCACCGCCATCGGAACCAGCCGCACCACTGCCTGAGCCTGCTGTGTCACCGCCATCGGAATCAGAAGCATCCACATCCATCCACTTCTTCATCGTATCCATATATGCGCTGTTCTCAAAGTACTCATACCGGTCATCCTGTGCAGTCTGACCCTGCACCGAGCAGTCACCGCCCAAAATATTATAGTAATCATTCAGGTAAGCCTGATAAGGTACATAGGTGTATGCAGTATTCGCATTGAGCCTCTCTACTGAGATTGTGCGTGAAGACACAGCTTCCTCGGCATCAGAGCCATCCCCATCGCCTGCACCATCTAAAGCTGCACCATCCATACGGCTCTGCACATACATCATCCGAAGAAATGGCATATTCTGGATATAAAGGAGCGAATCACCATCCGTCTTCCAGTTTAGAGCCGCATCTGTCAGGCTGTCTGCATCGCCCATTCTCCACCTGTTTGACGTATAGTCTGCACCCACATAGCCCTTTAAATAAAGAATCTCTGTAGGCTTCTCACTGACAGTCACCTTAAGCGACTCCACCTCATCATAAGCCGTACCGTCCACATCGCCAAGCTCACCGTCAGACACGCCGCCTCCCACGCCCTCGAGCGATAGATTGAGCCTGCCGCCTGACACCTGCGGCAAAAACCTGTACAGAAACTGAAGGCCGCTGCTCTTCACAGGAGCAGTCACATCAGACACCACGGAAAGCGGAGCATTTACAGCCGGCCGCACCACGAAAAAAGCTAAAAGCACCACAACAGCACCAAAGCCTGCACAAAAAGCCGCAAGCATATTGGCAACACGTCTGGCTTCCTTCACATTCGTATCAAACACAGCCTCATCACCCTTGCCCCAGAGCTTTCTCCTCACGCGCACAGACGAGCCTGCATATGTACATAAAAAACAAAGGAGCAGCACAAAATAAGCTCCCTTTGAAATCCTTCCACCACTAAGCAGTGAGCATATCACCACAGGAAAAGCCACAAACAAAAACATGGCTCCATCCTGCCTCTTAATCACAGCCTCCGCCATCAACCAGGCACCCACAAAAAACATAAAACCAAAAAAAATGGTTGCCCCTGTTCCGGCATCTGAAATGAGAGTTATGCCACTTTGATAAGTCCGGTTCATCTGACCGGCAATACAATTAAAGGTATATAGTAAGCCCTTCTTAAAAGCCTCCTGCGCAAGCAAAATGCCAAAGCACCACAGCATGATGCTTAAAAGAAGGACAAAAAAGCGATATCTAACCAAAGCCCTGTATTCAAATATAAATGTAAACCACACACAAAGGGCTGCCCCTACAGCCGCAAGCACCGGGTAATTTACAGACACTGAAAACGCATACAGAAAAATCCTAAAAAGCGCCATCACTGAAAAAAAGCACATGACCATCATAGGCCATATAGCGTGCGTTCCCTTATTCCCGGGCTTCGTGAGCAGTGTGGCTCCTACAAGCTCTAAATCTCCCATCCTGCAAGCTCCTCATCCACCTTGTCATAGTCAATATGCTTCACGCGCACACCGTTGTGATAAAAGCTGCCATCCATGCCAAGCCGCATCGTATTGCTGTCAGCCGTAATCTCCCTGTTCTCATAGAGTGCCTCCACATCCACATGCTCCTCATATATGCCCGACTCACAAAGCTGCTCGAGCATGGAGTATGTATCAGACTCACTCGCCACAAACCGGCTCATGATGCGCTTCTCCTTATCATCCCACCAGATGACATTATGCTTCATAGAGGCTGCTGCCATAGACCACGACACAGAGCCAAGTATCTCAAGAAAAGTATCCATCACACTGACACGTTCATCGCCGGTGCCTTTATATGACATATCGGCAAAGATAAATGCAGTCTCATTCATCGGCAGGCTGTACTCCTTAACCATGAAATCATTAGTCTTTGCGGAAAGCTTCCAGTGAAAGCTGTGGAGCAAATCCCCTCTCCTGTACTGTCTGATATCAAACACCTCAGACGAATCCTCACCATGGCGCAGCTTTGAAAAAAGCTCACCGTCCACCGACTCCGAAAGCCCAAGCACACGCGCCATATCAAGCATATGAATCCTCGGCAGCACAAATACTGACGAGCTATGCTCCGAAACGCTGCACTCGCGCGTAAAGAGGCTCAGGTAATCCTTCACTGCGACCTTTCCTATATTGAAATACAGCTTGCCGCAGTAGCCGGTACGCAGGTAAAAGCAAAGCGAAGAGCCTGAGCCCGGCGTAACAAAGGCATCGCGCGTATAGGCACTCTCCCTGCTTGAAATCCTGCTGTGACACAAAAGCGTGACAGGTACAGTGCTCATCGGAAGCACAGAAGCATTTGAGACATGCACATCCACCTCAAACTTCTCTCCCTTTGGCACATATCTGTCCGGCACCACTAAAGATGCACTCAGATTGCGCTCCAGATATACTGAAAGTATAAACAGACACGGCACAAGCAAAAGCTCAAATGAAAGCAGTGTGCGCGCTATATCATTGTCCCAGAACAGTGCAACTGCGAGTGTACATATAATTAAAGCTATGTAAGAAACCTTTTTCTTCATCAATACCTCCGAAAATCAGACAGGCTATCTGCCTTCTGTCTGCGGTTTGGGCTGCTTCACCGACGCTAAAATCTCAGCAAGAATATCCTGCGCAGACTCATTGTACATCCTGCCCTGCGCACTCAGCACAATCCTGTGACGCGCCACATTGATAAACACAGAAGCCACATCACGCGGCAGCACATACTCACGCCCCTCAACATAAGCAGCCGCCTTGCTCATCCTGGCAAGTGCAAGCGCACCACGCGGACTGACTCCAAGCTCTATCCTGTCATTGTTTCTCGTGGCCTCCACCAGGCTCACGATATACTCATAAACTGTCCTGTGGACAAATACACTCTCCACTTCCTTTTGTATCGCAACGAGCTCATCGGTGTGAATGGACGGCATGATATCCTCCATAGGATTGCCATGGTCACGGCTCATCAGAATATCAAGCTCATCTGCCCTGTCTGGGTATCCCATGCTGATGCTTATCATAAAACGGTCAAGCTGCGACTCCGGCAGCATCTGTGTACCTGCAGAGCCAATAGGGTTCTCAGTAGCGATAACGTGAAACGGTCTTGGCACCGGATGAGTCACACCATCCACCGTCACCGTGCGCTCCTCCATCACCTCAAGAAGCGCGGACTGTGTCTTTGGCGATGTACGGTTTATCTCATCGGCCAGAAACAGATTGCACATGACAGCGCCCTCCTCATAGTCAAACCTGCCAAGCTCCTTCCTGTAGATGGAAAAGCCTGTGATATCTGTAGGCAGTACATCAGGTGTAAACTGCACACGGCTCTGCTTCATATCCAAAACCCTCGCAAACGCAAGCGCCATGCTCGTCTTGCCCACGCCCGGAATATCCTCAATCAGTATATGCCCGTTTGCAAGAATAGCCTCCATGATGGCAAGCACACAGTCATCTTTTCCAATAATCACCTGTTTCACAGATTGTATAGCCTGAGCGGCCTTCTCATAACCCTTCATATACTACTCGTTCCTCTCTCTTCTTCTGCGCCTTACAATTATAATAAAAATCACAGTCTCAAGTGTACCTGCCACAGCAAGTGCCACAAGCATCCACGGCCACACATCCACTATTCGCTTCGTGAGTGCGCCAGACTGCATCTGATTCTTTGTCTCACTCTTCTCCTCGCCTGTGTACTCAGTACGCTCACCGCGCACCAGAAGACGATGCGAATTAATCGCATACGGTGTACAAGTGACAAGTGTACAGTAATCCTTACCCTCCACTATATCAAGGTCTCCCGACTCGTTAGGCTCGACTACCTTAATCTGATCCACCTTGTACGCAAGAATCTCATCGAGCACATGCAGGTAAAACTCATCGCCCATCTCAAGCTTATCAAGATTCGTAAAAAGCACCGCACTCGGAAGACCTCTGTGGTCTGTCAGCACACAGTGAGTACTCTCGCCGCCGAGCGGATAGCTGGACTGCTCCATATGACCAACACCCTTTGCGAGTACATCATCACTCGTGCCGCTATATATAGGCAGATTCACATCAATCTTTGGAATAGTGATATAGCCAAGCGACTCCCCGACATCCACGAGGTCTGCATAGCTTACCGCACTGCTCTCACTCTCTGTGCTCTCAGCCGACACCACAGTACTCAGCTGGTCATTGTACTTGGTCGCCGCCTCCTTTAAGGCATCCACCTTTTCCTCGTCCAGCTGCTTCACCTCACTGTCGTAGCTTGTGATAGCAGAACTAGCATTCTTTTCATTTATACGGTTGCTGATATATGGGTATAGCGCTATCGACATTCCTGTGAAAAAGAGGATGGCGCAAAAGATTATTCGTAGTTTCTTCATAGCTTTTATTCCTATAGCTTTGTTTCCTATACCTAAGGCTTCTGATAGCACTTATTCAAATCCACAACAGCATAAGCTGCATAGCTGTCTGATTGCAGGTTTGAATAAATGTTAGCATATCGCTTCAAAAATGTAAAATAGAATGGTAACCTCCGCACACGCAGACAGATAAGTCTGTATGTACGAAGGTTAGTCATCCCTTTAATTTTGTAAGAGCACTTTATTCGGTTAAATCTTATCTAAACTTTCTATGGCTATTGCCACTGGTTAGGCTCTCTTTCTTCCTCTGAGCATGATGTATACTGCAGCGAGCATACCACCGATACCAATGATAAGGAACATTGCAGTTCCGATGTCACCGGTTTTTGGAAGGGTGAAGCCTTTGCGGTTTTCGATTGTTACGCTGTAAGTACCAGCGTTATTTTCATCTCCACCTGTGAATGTTTTGTTAACCACTGTTGTTGTACTTGTCACATTACCTTCTGCATCTTTAGTAACTGTTGTTTTCTTTTCAACAGAATATTCCTGTGCAATCACAACCTTTACCGGTGCTTTTAATAAGTTATAACCACCTGCAGCGGCTTTTGTCTCTACAAGATAATAATTTCCATTTTCAAGTCCTTTTACAGTGATTTTACCATAAACATCTGTTACCAAATCAGTGATATTAATCTTCTTACCAGAACCTTTTAAATCAGACTCTGTTGGCTCTGTGACTGTACCAGAATATTTATACAAGTCAAAATGTACACCTTCAAGCTTTGTTGCAGTGTTATTTCCATCTACCTTTGTCATATCAATGGCAAAAGAATATACTTTTGCCTGATCCTTGATATGATCCTCACCAGGTTTTTTACCATCATTAGGATTAGTTGGATCTACTAAAGGATAAATTGCATTTGAGTAATCAAGCTGTGCATCGTTGAGGTTACCTGCACTACCTATATTTGCATTTTCATTTAACTTTGTTTTGAAAGTTACTTCGATTGAACTAATATTATTATCCTTAAGTTTCTTCTTTCCTGCATCTGTAAATGTAATAGTCCACGACTTGCCATCTTCTTTATCAGCTGGTTTTATTAACGTATAATCAGTTGTCTCAGCAAATGCCGGATTGATATCATTAACTGCTGTCCCATTGGATTTATACGTAATGTTAAGAGCAGCTTCAGCTTCTACCCATGTAAGAGCACTTGACATTTTATCAGTGATTGAATATTTCTCTAACTGGTCTACATTTGATGGTACAGATGCAGACACTTTCCACTCTACCATATCACCGATTGAGGCATCTGCTGCATTTTCATATGTATTACCATTTTCTACCTCTTTCTTGAGGTCTGGCTTTTCGTTGTCTGCGGTTATTGTAGCAGTTTTAGCTGGCTCTTTAGTACCCACTTTAATTTTTCCATCATCTTGTACTGTAAATTCATACGATTTTCCATTAAGGATATATCCGTTATTATCTCCTAAATCTGTCTCAATAAATCTGTATTCGTTCGGAGCAAGATCATTTACGTTAATAGTTCCATCACTCTCTGTTGTATAACTGCCCACATTTGTCCAAGTAACTGAATCATCTGAACCTGTTGGTCTTGATTGCAGAGCAAATGTTACACCTTTCAAATTAACTGTCTCTGTTGTTCCATCTGCTTTAATTGTTGTTCCTGTCTTTACAAGATTGATACCAGCATATACTGCTGCATTCTTAGGCTCTGCAACTACATCATAGTTCCAAGCTGTACCAGCCTCATTTGTCATAGGAACTGAAACTAAAAAGTTTGCTGTTTTATTTACAATCTGTGAAGGAGCTTTTGTCTCCTGTACAAGATAAAGTCCTAAATCAAGATTTTCAAATTTAGCAGATGCTATATGATTTGATTCATCTAGGACTGTAGTTTCTTTCGTTCCTTTACCTATTGTTCCATCTTTAATTTTAGTATTAAGTTTTTTTAATACTTTGTCATATATGTCATCAGTATATTCCTGTGCATCAGTCGCATTTGACGTAAAATCATCTTCTACAAGTCCCAATCCATTCACAGGTGTATATTTAAATCCAACCTTTGACGATGATGATGAATCCTGTTCAATATCTGCCACTTTCCAAATTGTAAATTCAACACCTGCTAATGGCTTATCTTTTGACTTGTCTTGATCTGTACCCTCATACTTATTGATTGTCAACGTACCTTTCTGAGTTGTATCAATCGTAGGTAAAATAGGTCTTGTAGCACTATCTGCCCAAGTCGGTGTGCCGAATGATGTCAGCACCATGGCTGCGCCTAGGAGACCAGCCAGCATTTTTTTAAATTTTTTCATGCTTTTTTCCTATCTTATTTCTTTTTCATTGTTGTTGTGTTACGTGCGACCGGCAGGTGTTACTTGCCAATCGCGTTTCTTCTTTGTCTCTTAAGTCTGGAGTATTGTACCTCCTTTCTAAGATTAATCAAGAAAAATATCAAGCAACCTAGCGTTACTAGCGCCATTCCGCATAATATTAATAACATTGCTCCATAACCACCGGTTTTTGGTAGAAGGAACTTCATACGGTTGCTTATTTGAAGCTCTATCGTATTCTTATCTGTGGTAAAGTCATATGGCTGTCCATCCACTGTTGTTCCATCTGCTTTATTCCTATTTATTTTAATGGTTATTGGATCCTTTAATAAATTGTAGCCTTTTACGGTTTCTGTCTCTGTCAGACGGTATGTTCCATCTTCTAAGTCTTTAAACTCTGCTATTCCCTGTGCTGTCGTAGCAGTTTTAGCTACAAAACTATTATCTACTTTAAAGCTATCTCCACCTGATGTACTACCCGGTAACAATCTTTCAAGCTTAAATTTAACACCATTTAGCATCTTAGATTTATCCGTAGCATCAACCTTTGTTATCTTGATGTTGGTCAGCGGACTATATGTATTGGTTATCGTGTAATTCTTTGTAATTGAACTTCCATTCTCTTCACTTGGTGCCGATATAGCATCGGCATATGTAACCTTAAACAAGTCATTCAGATATTCACTATTCTCGATAACCTTTACGACCTTACCATCAGCTACTGTCACTTCTACTATTCGATACTTATATGGCTTAGTTTTATCTACTTTTCCATCATCACCATTTGCATATCTGTCCAGACCGGTAAATGAACATGTCCATTCAGTCTTATTAGGATCATATATATTTTTTCCCAAAGTACGATAATCGGCTGCGGTCTGCCCCGGTGTTGCATATTCTACTGGTTCCCAGTTATCCTTTTCATTTACACGTCTTTGAAGCTGTATGTTTATTGAATCAGGTATTGTAACACCGCTGACATTGTCCCATTTCTTAGTAAGGTCAATATTTATAACCGGCTTCAGTTTATTTGTGAAGATAAATTTTGTCTTTTCAGTAGCATCAGCCTTTACTGCTCCTGACACCACTGTGAGCTTGGTTGTATCATCATATATGACTGTTGGTTTGTATCTTTCTTCAAGACTATCACCACTTGATACATCCACACCATCAAGCACTGCACCATCATTAGCGCTTATCTCTGATATGGTGTACTGTGTTCCTGCTGGAATGCCTTCGATGACTTTTGGTACAAATTCTCCGTTTGCATTCTTCTTAATAGAGCATGTCGTCTCAATTGGGTTAGTTCCTTCCAGGTTCATACCTGCTACGTTAAAAAACTTCACTTTAAAGGTGTATTCACCATTCAGATCATCTGATACATCAGCCTGTTTCTTTTGAATAGTAATTGTTCCTGTCTTTACTTTATTTGTGTATTTGACCTTTAGTTTCGTGGCTATCGTAGAATTGTCCGGATCACTATATGATCTAAATACAATCGTATTTGCATCCTCAGTATTTGCATCGCCATTCTTCTTTGCCCAGGCTGATGAATCTTCTTTAGAGTCAACTCCCGGATATCCTACTGTTTTTTTATCACCAATAGTCAAACCATCATTATTTCTTTGCTGACCATCTTCTAATCCTTTTTTATATTTTTCCTTTCTACCATCCTTTATTGTACTGCCGTGTTGATTTGTCAAGTTGGTGGTCGCAGAAGTTAAATCAACCGTATCTCCTTCTTTATTATTTGTGGTAACCGGTTCACCATTTTCATACATTGTCCACGATGTATCAAAAACTTCTGTATCCACATCCTCACTCAGTGCTATATAGCTGCCTCGCCTGAACTGGTCTGAGAATGCAGCCGTCTCGCCATTGGCTAGTACAAATTTTCCATCGTCGCCCATTATATTTGTAGTAGACGATTTATCTGAAGAAATCGTATATACCGCATTATCCGGATACATCAATGTACCACTCTTAACAGAGCCATAATCAGCTATTTCATGCTGCTTTGTGACAAAGCCTGTCGGTTCAGTCACTTCAGCTGAAGGAATAAACTTGAAATCATCAAGGTAGAAATTCCTGCTGTAGTCATAGTTAAATTTAATATATTTCAACTTTGATAAGTCAATATCTGAATCTCTAACAAGCTGACTAACATCTACATTGACTGTTATCCACTTTTTATTTGAAAGTGAATTATTTATCGTTACTATATCCTGAGTCAGGTATTTTCCTGTTTGTTTGCCTTCGTCATCCTCCAACCCAATATACATATATTTTATACTCGGATTGTATGTATCGTCATAATAGAACTTAAACTGCAGGTATTTATAACGCTGTATTGTCTTTCCCACATTATAGGTTGCATCAAACTGCTCCTCATTCTTCGGTGAAATTATTCCCCATCGTCTATCTTTATATTTACCGCCCACATCATTATCGGCTGCCCACCAATGGACTACATCACTTTGACCATCCTTTTTTGGGTAGTTTTCGAACTTGTTTCCGTAAACACTTTGTATCTTAGAAGAATCAAATGTATCATTAAATACGGCTGGCTTAACTGTCCCTGCAGTTGCTTGTTTAATACCAAAATGTGTAGCCTGATTCTGTATAGTGAATGGGAATACAGACGTATTGTCAAACAATGTGTCCGGGAATATATCCTTATTCACATCAGTTGTATCCACACTCTTCTCCACCTGGAACTGATTCTCGTCCAGGAAGTTGAATGATATAGACATATTTGACTCCCAGAGACCTCTCTCCATGTAGAACATGGTGAGGGTGTGCTCTTTGGTATTATCTGCATTTGGCAAAATTTCAGAAAAATTATATACATTAGAGTCTGCACGACCGCTTCCAGTACTATTCTTCACTCCATATACTGTAGCTTTTTTATCTTTAAAGTCGATAGTTCCTGAAACAACTCCATGATCTCCACCAACGTCAAGCACAAGTTGTCCATCAATGAACACCCACACATCGTCATCTCCGGAGAAATTGAACTCGATTGGTATATTCGTTGTATCTGCTTGATTTTTTGGGTTTTTTCCAACTACTGTTCCATCATCAGTAAGCTTGAACTTTAAATCAAATTTTTGTCCAAATCCATAGTTTAATTTACAAGCATTTCCTGATTGTGCACTTGTATTTAAAGGAAAATAATTTGCATCATGTGTTACATTATTATTATTCTCTGCAGTTTGTCCATGCACTCCTTCTTCAGTACTTTGAAGAAAATATTTTCCTGTTGAAGCATCTCTTTTAAGCTGCAAATTTTTGTTTGCTGCATCCTCTTTTGCGCTGTCAAATACCCAATATTCTGCCTCATACTTTTTATCTGTGCTACTTTCCTTGGATTCCTTAATAAAAGGAAACGAAACATCATTATATACTTTTCCAAGAACTGCATTCTTTAAATTGTGTCCATTCAGAAAATCCTCATTAAAATACGGCGACAGCACAGTTCCTCTATCAGTCTTTATCTCAAGACGACCCTTATTTAATTGTCGAGCTACCAATCCCTGTGTAGCACTTTGGCTGGTTTTAAGCTCTTTTCCATCAATGCCCCACATTGAATTATTCTCATAATAAAACTTATTTGTATTATTATATCCAAATAAGTTAAGTGAGTTGGCAATCTGCGAAAAATGAGTACTTCCATCATCATAATTTTGAAAGTTACCGGTATACAATGGATCTATTGCTCCATTTGAATAATAATAATAACTTAATGCCTGATCCAGCTGTCTGAATGGTTGATATATACGATCCGTATAAATACTTGTAGCTTGATAATTATCTCTGTTGTATCCATTCAGCTCATAGTCAGAATAATAGTCATACAGTGTAGTGTTGACGTATAGCTTATCATTGTCTCGTTTATATGGTTCCTCTGCCACATCTACAATCGATTTCTCTGTTTTAGCACCATCACCATCCTAGTATAATAATGGTGTAGTCAATCAAGACTACTTGGTTAATAAGTTTCTGTA
>OFMC01002143.1_pt1 | contig 13187 bp, 5 predicted proteins | sample 1541271 | NCBI WGS metagenome assembly OFMC01 (sample SAMN04209252, study PRJEB22552) | human gut metagenome | biome: gut; material: feces | host: Homo sapiens | place: USA: Oklahoma | reverse complement strand
CAATATGCTGCAATACCGCTGTCACAAACGGATTACTTTCAAATACCCCACGCACCTGTTCAAAATCCTGCTCCATTTCTTCACGTGATCCATCTGCACCGAACCCCGTCATAGCAGACAAAGAAAATTCCTTTTTCGCATCGGCATAGACCATTTTATCCAATCCGACAACAGCCTCCTGCCACTTCTTCACGATAGCAATAACATCCTTTGCCGTTATTTCATCGGAACGCAGATTATAAAACTCAAGCATCTTCCCATACGCCCATGTCCACTCGTATGTATAATAATTACGATGCATCTCAACAAAACGGTCATGAATCTGATCCACATTAGTCAGGATTCCAGATTCTATATCTGCCATCAACTTCTCTATTTCACTTTTAGGAGCGATCAATCCGGAAATATCCACCCATTCTCCTGTCCCTATCTCTGTATCAGGAATCAACCGGGCACGGATTTCCTCATCACTGCTAAAACGAACCTCCTCCAAACGCTTGATTAATGAATTACCCAAAAATTTATGAATAGCCGTTTCATAAAAACGAATGCCATTATTTAAAGAAGAATTCTTAATTTTCGCACTTTGGTAAGAGTAAGTTTCTGAAGTTTCTCCGGATACTTTACGTAATTCTTTCAGAATACTACGCCCTTTCATCATTTTCTGAATAGTATAGGGACTCAACAGGTTATAATTAATCTGATCCAAACGGTTCGGATCTTTACGTTTGTCACGTTTAGGCCACTTTTGAGCATCCCGAATCGTACCTACACTCCGCAAATTCACCCCTGGCACCAGATAAGTGGTATTTTGCTGCTCTATCAGATAAGAAAAAGGCAGATTAGAAGTATCGGCATGATTCACATGACGCCCCATAACCAAAGAAAATGCACCTACACGTGCGGGCCATAAAATATAAGAATCGGAAGTAGTCTTCGCCCCACGCTCCATAGCTCCCTGATGAATCGGACCTAACTTATACATATGGTTGCTTTGATTAGAGCCGGAACCCGCATTCATAAAAGAGAACATTCCGGCAATCAGCAAAGTAGACTTATGATGAGTCACCGTAAAGGGTCCGGCAAAAATGGCACATGCCTCACCGTTCTCTTCTTGACAATTACTGAAAAACAAAGAATCAGATGCAGAATAGTTATGTCCCAAATGACATGCCTGGCTGATAAAGCAACGGGTCAACATAGTTCCATCTTCCACATTGGAGCCGCTTGATATAATAAAATCATCGCATACCACTCCATAGCCGATATGAATAGGCGCTTGCTCATTACTGTTCAAGCTACCGTTTTTCAATCGTCCCGCCCCTTCTATCTTACAATAATCACCTATTCGTACATTCTTTATATATCCCGCATCAACAATGGTAACATGGTGGCCAATAGTACCTGTATCCGAAGCATTCTCTTCAGCATACCGGTCAATAATGGCTTTCATCCGGCAAATCAATTCAGGACGATGACGGTACAATGCCAGAATATAGGCCTGATGCGCTGACAGACGATCATGAATAGGCACTTCACGTCCACCCGTTTCATTCAATACAGCTACTTCAACGCCATTCCCAAACTTGCTCCGGCCATCTACCAGAATGATATCTACATTCTCTATAAATGCATAATCCCCAATGATATAGTTGGCTATATAGTTCTTTATATTCTCAATACAACAATTATCGCCCACCGTTACATTATGCAAGGTCGCATGATACAATCCGGAATGTTTACGCATGCCACCTGCCAACGTAAACTCATCCTCAAAGACCCCCAATCTGACCTTTCCGGAAAAACGGGTATGATAAATATAGTCCGTCTTAAAGTTCTCTACTACTTCAATTTCATCCCAATCAACCGCAGTGCATGATCTCTCTTTTAATTGTTGTATTTCTTCTTGTGTAAGTGAACGATAAGTTTTCATCTTCTATATGTATTTATTCTTCATCATAGGTTTGATAAAGAAAATCGTTATAAGGATACTTCTGTACGTGTAGCTCGCGCACCTTATTATATATAATAGTCTTCAATTCATCCATATTTATTTTCTCTCTGGCAGAAATGAAGATACAATTATCATTCAATTTTGCCATCCATGTCTTCATCAGTTCTTCCAATGTAATATTCTCCCTGGTTTTAGGAGTCAAATCATCCTCTGCTTTCTCTATATAGGTATAAGCATCTATCTTGTTAAAAACAATCATGGTAGGCTTTCCACCTGCCCCCAAATCAGCAATCGTTTTATCAACCACAGAAATTTGTTCCTCAAAATCCGGATGAGAAATATCCACCACATGAATCAGCAGATCAGCTTCACGCACTTCGTCCAAGGTTGATTTAAAGGAATCAACCAAATCCGTTGGTAATTTACGGATAAATCCTACGGTATCTGTAAGCAGAAATGGCAGATTCTCAATAATCACTTTGCGTACTGTGGTGTCCAATGTTGCAAAAAGTTTATTTTCAGCAAAGACCTCGCTTTTTGAAAGCAAATTCATTAAAGTAGATTTTCCCACATTGGTATACCCTACCAAAGCTACACGTATCATACGCCCACGGTTTTTACGTTGAGTGGACTTCTGTTTATCAATTTCAACCAACCGTTCTTTCAACAATGACATACGATTCAAAATGATACGACGGTCCATTTCCAACTGAGTTTCACCCGGGCCACGTAATCCCACAGAGCCTTTACCTCCACCAGCACCGGATCCACCTCCCTGACGCTCCAAGTGAGTCCACAAACGTTGCAGACGAGGCAGCATATACTTATATTGGGCCAGTTCCACTTGTGTTTTAGCATTTGCAGTTTGAGCCCGCATGGCAAAAATATCCAGAATCAGCGAAGTACGGTCCAAAATCTTCACTTTCAGTTCAGCTTCTATATTACGTATCTGCTTGGCAGAAAGTTCATCATCAAAAATCACCATTCCGACTTCACGCTCATTTTCCTCTTCCTGATGAATATATTCCTTGATTTCTTCCAGCTTTCCTTTACCGACATAAGTCACGGAATTGGCAGCAGGCAGTTTCTGAGTAAACCTTTTCACCACTGTTGCTCCGGCCGTTTCGGCCAAGAACTCCAACTCATCCAAATACTCCTTGGTCTTACGCTCGTCTTGTGTCTGAGTAATCAAACCAACTAAGATGGCAGTTTCAACCTGTGCTTCAGAAATTACAAATTCTTTCATTTATCTATCAATCTAAATAAGTTCGCGACAAATATAACAAAAAAAGAGGATGAACGTTGAACGTCATCCTCTTTTTTATTACAGTTATTCCCTATAGTTGTGGTTGTGGAGCAGCCGGATTGTTATCAGTGTCACTGATTCCGGAATTGGTTTCCATTTCACATTGCGGAATCCGATAGATCAGGATCTGCGCTTCTGCTGCTGAATTATATTGTACAGACGGGTCATAATTCGTATTCTTACGAACCACCGGCTTTTTCAAGCGTAGGATATCGAACAGTGAGAAACCTTCTCCCCAAAGTTCCATACGACGCTGCAACCAAACCTCATCCTGAAAATCCTGTGCCGAATTAGCTTTACTTGTAAAGGAAGGATCCCGATATGTCCGTACAAAATTTTCCAATGTACTCTTTCCGCCACTCAGATTACCACCCATGGCTTCTGCCTCAGCCTTTATCAGATACATTTCTTCAACACGCATCAAAGGCCAGTCTGACGCATTGGTTGTGTTACCAAATATACTTTGATAAGCTCCGAACTTTGTATTTACATACGGAGTCAAACCAAAATATTCAACGATGGAAGTACCCTCAATCTGCTCATTATCAATCAATGAAGATTTATTATCCGGAGACAAGAACCATTGTTTACGGATATCTGTTTCGGGTATTAAATCATATAATGCAGAATTCACCTTTCTATATCCATCAGGCACTCCTGAAGTATAACCGTTCCCGGTAAAAGAGCACAAGTGCGAAGGCCAGTTGATAATACCTGTCTGGACAACATCATTATCAGGCGTAATCATCACTCCCCATAACCATGAACTTGCCGATGCTGAATTAAAGGTAGGAATAGATACCTGGGCTAAAGTCTGAGGTGTACCGCCAGCAATGGCACGTTCTGCATCTTTAGCTGCATCCGCCCATTTTTGCATTAACAGATTAGCACGAGCACGCAATCCATAAACTACTGCCTCATCAATCTGATCTTTGTTTGAGCCATTATCATACCCGGTCAATAAATCAGCAGCCGTATTCAGGTCACTCATAATCTGGTCATACACCTGCTGTACAGTTGCACGCGGATTATTCTGCATATCTTCATCAGTCATTGTTTCTGTAACAATAGGTACTGCCAGGCTATTTTCATGACCTGCATAAGTAAACTGATAAATTTGAACCAAGTTCAGATAGTCATAAGCACGAGCAGCTAAAGCTTGGCCACGATAAACCTTCAAAGAAGAATCTTCCGTATCTGCCGCTATCAATTTCAATACATTGTTTGCAGCTTTCAAGTGATTATAGAACGTTTTCCAAATCAATTCATCGCTTGAACTATCGTATACTCTGTCACTATAATTCTGAGATGTATTAAACCAGTTATATCCATTAACCAATGCAACCAAATCCTGCCCTCCTGATTCCAATATCATAGATACCGCAGGAATACCATAGTCATTATGATAAGTAGTGGCATCATCTGAAATCGTACCAAAAGTATTTAATTTGGCTGCCATAGCGTTCACTTCAGCAGTTATCAAATTAGGTCTGCCATTGATTATATCTTCTTTCTGTTCTTCAGATATGTAATCTCCTTCAGGAAATTTATCCAAATCGCAAGATGCCATTAATAAAGCGACACTTGCAAATGCTATATATTTATTTGACAATTTCATATTCTTAAAAATGGGTTGCTAAATTAGAAATTTAAAGATATACCTCCGGAAATTGTGCGGATAGGTGAATATACATTGTCAGCAGCCACATAACCTTGACGTGGGTCCAACCCTTTGCGAGCTGTCAGCAAAGCCACATTATCTGCAACAAAGAATACACGGACACCGTCAATCTGCATTTTACGTGTCAGACTCTTCGGCAAAGTATAACCCAATGTAATATTCTGCAAGCTTAAATAATCCGAACTAGTCAAGAAACGATCTGTTAATCTGTTCGTATATTGGTCATTAATATTCATACGAGGAACATCCGTATTTTTATTTTCAGGAGTCCATGCTTTTAACATATCTTTATGCAAAGCACTACCCGTGGCTGCCACATCCATTAATCCTTGATAAGTATAGTCCAGAATACGTCCACCAAGCTGATATGCAAACGAAACAGAGAGATCAAAGCCATAGGCTGTAACACTTGTTCCAAAACCACCATAAACTTTAGGTAGAATATCACCTGATGCGAATCTGTTTTCAGAAGCGACAGAATAAGATTTCGTAACTGTATTACCATTCTCATCCGGAGTCACCAGCGCCCACAGACTCTCTCCTGTTTCAGAATCCACACCTACATATTTAGGTAAATAAAGCTGGTACATAGACTCATCTTCACGATAAATCCGGGCACCGTCAATCAATTGTCCATTCAGTTCTGGAGATAATTCCAAGACTTTATTCTTAAAATGTGTAAGATTAAAGTTTACATTCCAGGAAAAATTCTTGTTTTCAATTATATTGGAATACAAGTCCAATTCAACCCCACGGTTTACCATTGACCCCACATTCTCAGGAAAACGGGAATAACCCATTGAAGCTGCTACCGGTTTGAAATAAAGCATATCGGTTGTTTTACGTGAGAAGTACTCAACAGAACCACCTAACTTACCACCCCAAAAAGCGAAATCAAATCCAGTATTAAAGCTGTGTGAAGTTTCCCAAGTAATTTCCTTATTACCTTTATAATATAGAGAAGTTGAAAAATCGCCATTACTGTTTGCCAATGTATACTGGTCTTGATACGGATAGTAGTTACGGTACAAACCACCTTGGAACATCAAGTTATCATTACCTTGCAAACCATAGCTGATTTTAAATTTCAACATATCAATCCAAGACTGGTTTTCCAAGAATTTCTCTTTGCTTAATAACCATCCAGCTCCTACAGACCAGAAGTTACCCCAACGATTATCCGGGTGAAAACAAGAAGAAGCATCACGACGGAAAGAAGCTGAAACAAAATACCGTCCATCATAGTCATATTGTGCACGGAACAGCCATCCTTCTGTTGCATAATTACGAGAATATGAATTATTGCTCTGGTTCATAATACCATTGCCTAATTCAGGAACATTCGGATCATACAATTTCTCACGTTGTCCGTACAAATATTGATATTTATAGTCATAACTTTCATGTCCGGCCAAAATATCCACATTATGAACATCATTAAATGTTTTGTTGTATGTCAACAAATACTGCTGATTTACACTAAATGTACGCTCACTAGATACGCCGATCAAACCTCCGACTCCGCTAGTTTCAGAATACTGTCCGTAGAAGGGGTTAACCATCTCTGTAGCACGCACATTATTTACATCAACACCTATATTCACTTTTGCCTTGATTCCATTCCAAATATCAATATCAGCAGACCATTTTCCACTAACCACATCACCCGAATATTTCATTTTATCCAGCATATAACTAGCCAACGGATTTGCATTAGGAATCGTATTACGGCTACCATTTGAATCTTGTCCTGGCTTTCCATAATCATAACGAAGGAAACCTCGATTATCTACCATAATATTGCCCTGTGCATCACGAACATACATAGGATAAATGGCTCCCATAATATTTGATGCATAAAAGATGTTTGCATTTGATGTACCACCCTCAGTATCCTGTTCACGGCTATCATAATGAGTAAATGATACATTTCCTCCCATCTTCAGCCAAGGCTTCACTTGATAGTCAGCTTTCAAACGTGCAGAATAACGTTGGAAACCAGAGTTAGGAACAATTCCCTTATCATCCAAATAGCCGGCCGACATATAATAATTCATTTTTTCAGTCGCACCGCTGATACTTAAATTATACTCTTGACGCAGGTTATTTTCAAAAATTTCATCCGACCAATTATCCGGAGTATAATAATATGTACCATCAGAATAACCTAATGTCGCATTAGGATTCAATTTGCCATCCATACCGATCAGTTGCTGTCCTTGAGGAATGGAATACACCTGATATCCCAAATATGTAGAAGAAAGCATTGCTTGATTAGCGTACGCATTAGCTTTAGCCAAATCTCCGGCTGCCGCATATCCTTTCAAATCGGCATTATAAATAGAAGAATAGTTTAATTCATAGAATGTAGCCAGATCCGTAATTGTTTCATAATTAGGTACTCCACGTTTATTCACACCCCATTTAGCGTCAAAAGTAACACGGGCTTCCCCACTCTTACCACGCTTGGTAGTAATCAAGATTACACCATTAGCACCACGTGCACCATACAGAGCATTAGAAGCAGCATCTTTCAACACTGTCATTGATTCTATATCAGAAGTACTGATAGCAGAAATTTCACCATCATACGGAACTCCATCTACCACATACAAAGGCTTGTTACTAGCCGATATAGATCCAATACCACGAATACGCACTTCAGCATCTTTGCCCGGCTGACCATTATTACTCGTAGTTTGTACTCCGGCTACTTGACCCGCCAAAGCATTTGTCACATTTGAAGTTTGTCTCGTCGCTATTTTTTCATTTTTTATAGTAGCAGCCGAACCTGTAAATGCAGATTTTTTCGCTGTACCATAAGCCACCACCATCACCTCTTCAAGCTGCTCTGTATCAGACTTTAACACAACATTCAAGTTTGCTTTAACTGGCACTTCTTGTGTAGCCATTCCGATAAAGGAAACTACCAAAGTCTTTGCGGAACTAAAATATACAAAAAAACATCTAGTAATCAAATATTTAGCATTCTGCTCTCTTGTAGATATACAATATTACATCTATTATAACAAACTATAAATCAACTATATATTATAACATAAAAAAATAATTTGATTTTATGTCTACTTTTATTCTACCTTAAACATAAAAAAGATGCCTAGTAATCTAAGCATCTTTTTTATTATAGACCTATTATTAGCTATTCGTTTTTATCAGTAATCTCACTATTGGCATTTAACTCCTTATCGGGGATTTGATAAATGAATAATTTACTACCTGCAGGGACTTCCTTTGGAGCAATCGCACTATGATTAATTGCATGTGTTCTATCCAAACTTTCATTACGACGTTTCATGTCAAATAAACGACGACCTTCACCCCACATTTCAATACGCTTTTGAAGTTCAATTTCTTGTAAAAGTGCATCACTTGTTGCGGATGTTTCATATTTTGGATTACGAGTTTTCATAATCGTAGTCAGCATTGTTTTGGCTTCATTTTCTTTCCCTGCCCTATATAATGCTTCTGCAGCTACAAAATACATTTCACCAGTACGCAAATAAATATAGTCAGAGCAAAAAGTATCACCTGTAGGAGTAAAACCAGGCGCGGTAGAACCTATATCAATAAATTTGCGCTGCACATATTGTCTTACTTTATAATGAGTATTTGTTTCTCCCAAATCAACTCCAAACCATTTTTTACGAATGTCATCATCTGAAATTTTTTCATACAAATCACTGGAAATCATTTTGTAATTTCCTAAATTACCACCGTATCCCGGGCCGTAAGGATCAACTTGACTCATGAATGAAGCGTAGAATGTATTTGTTTCACCATTAATATCAGCCCCCCATAACACTTCGCTCAAAGAAAGGTCATTAAAGCCGGAAAGTAATTCTTTTTCACTCATCAGTGAGCCACCTTCAATAGCCAATTTTGCGTATTTAGCAACTTCATTCCATTGATCGGGATAATCATTAACAAATGAAAGAATGTTTGCATAAATAGCAGCTGCTGCATATTCATTTAATTCATCTTTCTTGGCTATTCCTTTTCCTTTCAAATAATTATATCCTTTATCTATATCACTTAATATCTGTTCATAGACCTCACTTACAGGAACACGATTCAATTTGGTTTCAGATTCAGTATAAATAGGAATACCTAATTTATCTTTATTCCATTCATAAGGTTGCTGGTACATGTTTATTAACCAAAAATAGCAGTAAGCACGTATGGTGTAACTTTGTCCCAACATCTTCTCAACACTCTCATCACCGCTATCTGCCTGTTCTTTCAGACCGCTGATTACTTCATTTGCACCACTGATTACAGCATATAATTCTTGCCAATAAGTGGTCGTACGACGATAACTTGAAGCACGGTTGTCAAGCAGATAATCATATACGAAGAAGTGTGAGGTCATATATGCCATATCATCTCCCATCAAGTCTGTAGCCAATTCAAATGCCTTTAATCCGAAATCATCATGACTTTGCTGTGCTTCCGGAGAAAACATATTTTTGTAATATCCTGTAATATATGCTTGAATAGCTGTAGGATCTTTATCAAGCAAATCTTTAATTTGGTCTTCTGATGCATTTTCTGAAGGTTCCTTGTCCAAAAAGTCATCGCTACAAGATCCCATCATAAACGCTGCAGCCAATATTGCTAAATATTTTGTATATTTCATAATTCTATTCTTTTAAAAGTTCAAATTAATGCCGAATGATAAAGTACGAATCGCAGAATAATTAGCAGCCGAATATCCATAAGCATATTGGCGTGGGTCCATACCTTTACGTTTAGAGAATAAAGCTACATTATCGGCAGATACGTAAATACGTGCACTGCTTGCTGATATTGCTTTCATCCATTCTTTCGGAAAAGTATATCCTAATGAAATGTTACGGATGTTAAAGAATGATGCATTTATCAAGAAACGTGAAGATTGGCTATTACTATTTTGTGCACCATCCATTATAGGCACATTTGTATTTTTATTTTCCGGAGTCCAAGCATTCAAGATATCCTTGTGCCAGTTACTGCCAATATTGCTTCCCGCATGCATGAAAGAAGAATACATGCTGTCATATATCTTTCCACCAATTTGAAAGTTTGTAGCTATAGAAAGATCGATTCCTTTGTATGCAAAATCAGTTGAAAAACCTCCTTGGAAATCGGGCAAAGTAGAACCTAATTCATATTTGCTTGCCTGAGTATAGTCTTCGGTTACGGTCCTTCCAGTCACTTTGCCATTAGCATCTTTCTCATCCATATACCATTGTGCTGCTCCTGTTTCTGGATTAACACCTGCGTATTCATAGGTATAAAGATCATAAATAGACCCTCCTTCCATTAAGCGGAACAAAGAAGCAGTACCATGAATAATTCCATTCTCTCTTTTGTCTTCTGGAAGATTCAAAATCTTGTTGCTATAATGTGTACCGTTAAAAGATAAATTCCATATAAAATCTTTTGTTTGAATTGGGGTGGCAGAAATAGTAAATTCAATCCCCTTATTCTGCATATCCAACAGGTTCATTGGAACGTAAGAAATTCCAGAAGAAATAGGATAAGGCATATTGTACAACATATCCGAAGTCTTCTTCAAGAAATATTCAGTTTCTAGTTTCAAACGGTTATTAAGAAAAGCAGCTTCCAAACCGATATTTAAATTTTTGCTTTTTTCCCAAGTCAAATCTTTATTTCCACGATAAGTTTCGACTACAGAGAAATCTCCGTTATTATTGGTTACAGAATATTGCTTCAGATATGGTTGATAGACTACATAACCATTTATATCAAGAATTCCATCATTACCTTGTGTTCCATAACTTGCTTTTAGTTTAAGATTAGACAACCATTCCACATCTTTCAAAAACTCTTCCTGTGTTAATCTCCAAGAACCTCCGACAGACCAAAAAGTACCACGGCGGTGATCAGGATGGAATTTGGAAGATTCATCTGAACGAATACTTGCAGATAGATAATATTTGTTATCAAAATCATAGTTTACACGACCAAAGAAACTTTCCATACTATGTTCTTGTGTATATGAATTCATATCACTCATAGTTATGGCATTGTTGAACTCAGGATTTCCAATAGTATAAAAATTGTATTTATGAGCATACTGATATTTCAGTGTATATGAATAAGATTCGTGACCAGCCATTATGTCAATATTATGATGACCAAATGCTTTACTATAGGTTAAAAGTTGATTTGCTGTAAACGATTCAATACGTTGATTATATTTATAAGTACGACCATTCACATTAGCAGCATCCCCATATAACTGATTCATGTGATCTGTACGGATTTGATTCATTAAATCATAACCAATGTTAGCAGTCGCTTTTAAACCATCAATAATATTAATGTTAATAGTACCACGGCCATTAAAATTGTCATTCAAAGTCTGATGCACATCCAACCCAGAATTAGCTGCAACATTTTGATTACTGAAACCGCCCATACGTGTACTGTATGTACCATCACCAAAATCATAAACAGTGTTGCCTTCTTCGTCATATATGCGATTTCCGTTTTCGTCATACGCATATACAGGATAAATAGGAGCGATTTGCTGAGTGAACATAAAAGCATTAGAGTAATTAGACAAACTAGCATTTTGTGACTGGCCTGCATTTTTTTCCGCTCTTGCGTAAGCCAAATTACCATTGATATCAATAAACTTATTTACAGTATGATTAATATTGGCACGTGCTGAAATACGTTCAAAGTCAGTATGTCTTAAGATTCCTTCATCTTTCAAATATCCCAATGATAAAAAATGAGTTGTCTTAGCGTTACCACCTTGCAGACTCAAATTATATTCCTGACGCATACCATTATGTAATGCGGCATCAGCCCAATCGTCATTATGGCGTAGAGCCGCAGAACTAACTACGCCATCTGCTGAAACCATGGCATTATTAGCTACACCGATGAATGGATTGTATCCAATGCTACCTATTAATTCTTCGGAAGCTTCTGCACCTGTAGATTGATTTTTTAAAGTATTCCAGGCTGTTAGTACGTATTCTCTTTGATCTTTCATGATATCATATTCTGGAACACCACGAGTATTTACTCCCCAGCGTGCATCAAGAGTAACTTTGGATTTATCTACCATACCTTTTTTAGTAGTAATCATCACAACACCATTTGCTGCACGTGAGCCATAAAGGGCTGCAGATGCAGCATCTTTTAATATAGACATACTTTCAATATCGGCAGGATTTAATGCATTAACCGACTCTTCGTCATAAGGCATACCATCAACTACGTATAAAGGAGCCGATGATGCGCTAAAAGAGCCAATACCACGGATTCTTATTTTAGCATTTTCTCCAGGCTGCCCACTGGTATTGATTACTTGTACACCTGCTGCTGCACCTTCCAAGGCTTTAGATACTGAAGAAACCTGCATTTTTGCTATTTTTTCTCCACTAACAGCAGTCGCTGATCCTGTAAAAGATGACTTTTTCGCAGTACCATAAGCTACAACCACTACATCGTCAAGCATCTCTGTATCAGATTTTAAAATGATGCTAACATTCTGTTTAATAGAAACCTCTTGACTAGCCATTCCGATAAAGGAAACTACCAAAGTCTTTGCGGAACTTGGAACATTTGATAATGTAAATTTACCATCCATGTCAGTAACTGTACCTACAGTAGTACCTTTTACTAAAATAGAGGCGCCAACTACGGGTAATCCGTCCTCCTCCGAAATAACAGTACCTGTTACCTTCGTGATCTGAGCGGTTACCAAACCTATACCTACAAAAAGGCAGGTCAATAACAGCATTAATTTTCTTTTCATAAAATTCTCTCTTAAAGTTTAACTTTACATTAATATAAATTCATTCACTCTAACAAATGACAAAGGTATGAATAAAATTGTAATATCAAACAAATTATTGTAAAAAACATACTAAACTGCTATATTTTTATGCTTTTAGGCATTTAAAACTCACAAAAGACGAAAATAAACCTCATATTTATTCTTTTTTTTAAGTCGTTAAAAAGAGAAACTTTCAATTTATAACTGATCAGGTAAACATACATTAACCTATAAATGTTAACGAATCGTCTAATAAATATAAAGATGAGAACAAAATAGTAGGATAATGCTTTTCTACTTTTCTTTATTGCGTCTTATTATAGAATTTCAATTAAAGAATTAAATTATGAGGAAAATCAGTTATCGTTTCGTGTAACTACTCAGCACCCCTATGGGCATGAGTAATCGTCTTACTGTTGTACTACAG
>OFMC01002132.1_pt1 | contig 13238 bp, 30 predicted proteins | sample 1541271 | NCBI WGS metagenome assembly OFMC01 (sample SAMN04209252, study PRJEB22552) | human gut metagenome | biome: gut; material: feces | host: Homo sapiens | place: USA: Oklahoma | reverse complement strand
TGCCGCCTCGTCAGGGCGGCAATTTAACGACGGACGCTCTTTATATATAAGGTAAAGGGCTTGTCTTGCTTATTTCAGCAGGGCGAATTTGAACCAATCCGGCAGGTCGGATGCTGCAATAAAATACTTTACCACCAGCACCACGGCAAGAATAATCACCGGTGCCAGCAGGTACAGCCAGCCGATAGCGTAAGCGCCGAACTCACTTTTCTTCTTTTTCATCTTCGTCTTTCCTTTCTTCCCATGCCGGGCAACTATCTTCCGGGTCTGTGAAATCCGCCCGGTTCTCGGAATTTCCGTTGAAGCACACCCACGAAAAATCATCGTGCCATGCGCAGGTGGAACAGCTCTTTTCCATCACTCGCGTTCCTCCCAGTGCCAGCAAGAACTTTCCGGTTCCGTCACTGACCGAAAGTGAAGGTTATTGAAGCACGTTCCGTCCCTCAAATGCCACCTGCAAAACTCACAGCTTTCGTGTATGATGATTTTTGCGCCGCACTCCGGGCAGTGCTTGAGTGCATACTCATAAACATCTTCTTCTCCGGTGTCTGAGTCTATTTTTATTCGCTTCCAGCCCTCAACGTGGATGCCGCACTTGTGACAAACAAATTCGTCGCAGTCTACGTAGTCCCGGTTCTCGTTGTATGTCAGCGGTTGCAGGCTCTCCGGGGCAATGGTCGGTTCGGCATTCAAACTGCCCTCGATCATCTGCACTACACTGGTTTTGATTTTCCCGTGTGTCAGCTCCCCTTTCAGTGCATACTCTATGTTCTTGAGTACCTGCATGAAATGGTTTGCATCAACCAGACGTTTTTCTTCCATTTTCTTTTCCCGCTTTCTTTCTGGGCGTTCGCTTCTTCTTGGGCAAATCCGGTATTGTTACCACAACATCCCTTTGTTTCTCCATTTCCGCCGGGATTGCCTCAACCAGACTTTTGAATTTTTGCAAGGTTTGAACCTCCGTCGCCGCGAAAATGAACTGCGCCAGTTCTTCCGGTGTTCCCTGCTGGACGGAATGACCGTCCGGGTATGTTGTGATCGTCATTTTTCTTCGCCTTTCAGTTTCAGTTCCACTTTCGGCATGGGCTGATCCGAACGGTTCATCGGTTCATAGAAATCGACCCACTGTCCACCCTCCGGGAAGTCGTGCCACGCAAGCGCGTACCGGATCGTCAGCCAAACGGTTTCTGCTCTGTATGCTTCTTTCATGGTTGTGTCGATAGATGCAGGCGGAACATTCTGTCTCCAAAGTGCGTCCATGCCCTGCCGCATCTGGTTACGAAGCCGCATACACTTGAGAAAATCCGCTTCGTGGTCTTTATGAAACTGCTTTCGTTCTTCGGTCGTGTGGCACCGCTTTTCCATCTTGTCCACATAATCCCAGCAGCAAACCTCATTGGTGAAGTCCTCAAACTGGCCCATGCGGAACCGGAGGTATTCTTCGCACGCCTGCTTCACGGCCTGTGCTGTCTCCCGGCTCATGGTGATGGTCACGGCCTCAACCTCTGCCGGGGTCTTATTTTTTGTTACCATTCTGTCGCCTCAACAAATCCTGACAGCCGGGGCACCGTAGCCATCCCGTACCAGAACCCCCTCTTTTTCCGTAAAAAACATTGTCGTCTTGAACGGAAAGTTTGCTCTGTCGATGCCAGCTTCGGCGGCAGCATCGGCCAGCATTTTGCACGGGCCGTAATCACTCCCGATGGAAAAGCCGAAAGTTTGAATGCTTTTCGCGTATTCCTCAATGCTTTTTGCCAATGCCGCCTTGAATGTGTTCAGCTGATCCAGCGTAACGCTCTGTCGCATCGTATCCGCAAGGAAGCACACTGCAACAGAGGTAAAGCTATCGTCTCCGTTGCTGTGCGGCTGGTGATCCAGTAGCTTCCCAGCCCACCAGCTGACAGCCTTTTCAATATCATCCTTTGCCAAAATCATACCGTTTCCCCGCCTTTCTTTTTCAGAGGTGCAGGCTCCGCTCCATAGTCCGGCACCTTGCCGCCCGGCCAGTTGTGCCGCTGGCTGCGCTCGTACTTTTTGACCATTGCTGCCAGCTGAATAGCTTCCACCGCTGCGTGGATTGCCACATCATAAATGAGATTCAGGTGCTCCCGCTTCATGGGTTCGTTTCTCTTGACATCTCGCCACAGCCGGATTGTCAAGCCAAAGTGGAGCTTCCGCACCTCGTCTATCAGTTCGTCCAGTTCTTCCCGGATCACCGCATACCCTTCATGCGGACTTGCGAACATCCGAAAGCGGCGGTTTGCTGCCGCCAGCTCCTTCTTTGCCAGAGCACGGACATCTTTTGTGATAACGTCCATGGTTATTCCTCCGCCCGGCTCTTGATTTCAGCCAGCAGATCATCCAATGGAACATCGGCGAGGCAAAACCCGGCTTCTCCTTCATCCTCGGTAGAGACCCAGAGTGTAGAGGGAAAGTACAAAGCGGGGCGAACACCATAGGAGTAGTTGTACCAGAGGCTGTAGTTGGAGCCATCGGTGCTGACGTACCAGACGCTGCTGAAATTGCTGGTGTGCGGAGAGCAATTCGGCGTACCGTAAGGCGTCGCCAACCACCACGGCGTATCTACCTTCGGGATCAGCCGCCAATACTTTCCATACTGACGCAGGGTCAACAGGCCGATTCTGTATTCAACGGTTCCGTATTCGGTCTGTCCGGTTGTGTCCTGCAGGTCGATCTTGAACGGAATAAAAGTATCCAGCGGCGTACCCTTCTCGGTAAACTCTGCCAGACAGTTACCCAGATACTTCATAACATCGCTCCGGCGCAGATCGTTGGGACACTCCGGGTCGTCGCCGTCACGGAACGGCATTTTCGTCCAAATGTCCTTTGCCAGCACCAGACAACCGTGTTCGTCTGCATCCAGCTTCACAAACTCTTTGCCCAGCGCCTTGAAGATGCCGCCATTTTTCACATTGCCCAAAGTTGTGCTTTTCAAAATCTTGCTCATGGTCGTTTCTCCTTCTTATTACTCCTGCTGCTCGGAATCCTTTTCGGCGTTCAAATCATCGAACGTCTGTTCCGGTTCTTCCTGTTCACCGATGTGAGTTTCTGCCAGCATTGCAACCAGTTCTTGCAGCTTTGCTTCTGCGTAGTCCGGCACCGTATATGCCATAACGGCGGCTCGTACCCTCATGCCGTTCTTCACGACATAATAAACCGTTCCGTCGGTTTGTTTTCTCTGGTAATAGCGGATAAAGCCGTTATTCTTAATTTCATCCTCCAGCGGCGCAAGGTGCGACTGACAGATAATGCCGACCATGTGGCGATCCTCGGTCACAAGCGGGATAAGGATTTCTCCACTGCAGTAAATACCGATGCCCAGTTTCTTCACTTCGACTTCATCCTTAATTGTGTCGTCAAGATTGAAACCCTGAAAATCAATTTTGTATGCACAGTCGAAGTCGTTGTAAACCACCTTTTCGATCATGGTATCCTCGCTGATTCCCAGCATAGCGCCCATCTGGTTGCGGTTCAGCGGACGCGGGAAACCGGTAGCGCAGTAAATCGCCGACGCAGTTCCAATGTAGAAATCATCACTCTCGTCGTTATGGAAAACATTGCAGACAAGCTGCCGCTTGACCATCTTTGTCAGCCCTGAAAGTTTCATCTTTTGACCACCTCCACGTCCGGTTTTTCCGTTTCACTAAACCTCGGATAAAAGGTCATTGCGCACATCCGTGCCTCACGGAGTGCTGCATCTGAGCTTTTTGCGTCCAGCTTGTACGGTAGCTGCATCTTGTTTTTCGTGTAGCTGTCAATGCCGAACAGCATGATACTGAACTTTGCCATTTTCTGCTCCTTTCTGCTCATTTTCTTTCGGTGGGCACTTCCGGGCTTGAACCGGGCGGGGCCTATTCCCTATGCTCATATAAAAAGGAGCCGCCGCTCTGGGCGGCTCCAAAAGATCAGTTGATGCCGTTGATAATGGGGATGCTGTTACCATCGCCAACATAGGCAGGCAGTTCACCGTTCCAGCGGGATTCCACGTCGGTGATCTTGTAGTATTCCAGCAGGTTGCTGTTCAGACTGTCGTTCAAGGCGCGGTTTGCTTCCGCCTTTTTCTCTGCAACGTACAACTCTGCGTCCGCTGCAACCTTAGACTTTTCCGCTTCCGCATTGGCTGCGATCAGGTCAGCGTCCGCCGTGGCCTGTGCTTCGACACGGCGCTTGTCGGCGTCAGTCTCGGCTTTTTCCTTTTCCTGCTGGGCCTTGACCTTTGCTTCCACCGCATCGGTAAAGGTATCAGTGAAGTCAAAATTGGTTACGCTGATATACTGCAGGTCGATGTTGTACTGTGCCAGCACTTCCCGCAGTTTCGTGTCCATCTGGGAAGCGACTGCATCACGGTTAGAAATCAGGCTGCTTGCATCGTAGTGGGCAACTACAGCTTTCACCGTTTCAAGGACACGGGGAGTAATCAGGGTGTCCTCATACTTTTTGCCGACCTCTTTGTAGATGGTCATTGCATTTGCCTGATTGATCCGGTAGCCAACCGCCACACTGGTGGAGACTTCCTGAATGTCAGAACTGAACGCTGACAAATCCATGCTCATTTCCTGAACACGGTTATCCATCTTCACGATGGACTGCCACGGGGCCTTGAGCACCACACCTGCGTCCTTCGTGCCATCCTCGACTTTGCCAAAGGTCGTGACGATGCCGGTATAGCCGGTAGGGACATAGGACACACAGGAAATGCCGATAAAAATGACAGCCACCACCGCCGGGATGATTGCAGTTCTTTTTGCATCATCCGAGAAAATCAGGATAGCCAGCGCGATCAGTACAAACAGTGCGCCGATAATAAAAAGAATCATGTTTCCTCAACTTTCGCTCATGCGTTTATGTACGGGCGAAAGCTGGATTAAATCGGATCGTGGTAAATAGGGACGCCACTTTGATAATCCCATTACAGGAAGCTCACCTGCCCCTCTGGATTCTTATTTTTCGTTTCGCGCGGCTTGTAGTCCTTTTCTTCGTTCAGGACATCAACCGGATTAAATTCAAACTGCTTGCAGCGGTTCGGGCTGACAATTTTCTTTTTATCCCGGATTTCTTTTCTTGCTTCACAGTAAATTAGATCGTCGTCCTGCAGGGACGCCAGTGAACAATATCTGCAATACTGGGTCATTTCACAGCTCCAATGCGTCGATAATCTCCGCTACCATATCATTTAGAAAAGCAGCAAGCCTACGCAGAAGTGACCTTTTGGGCTGGTTGTCGTTCGGCTTGCGGCTGTCGTTCTCAATTTCAATTCCGACAACATAGTTATTGTCTCCGACAACCGTTTGCTGGATTTGAATTGCATTATTTCCTGCCTTTTGAGACTGCTTCACATCCATACTTCGTCCCTCTCGTATTGATCTTTCAGGGCAAAGTAAGTATCGAAAATGAGCTTGTGCCCCGTCCCGGACGTTTCATGCTCGACCACTTCCCTGACGGGTAAAGTCACCCTTTCGCCAAATCGTCCCTTGAAAATTCTCATTTCAAGCGATCCATCCCGGATGTTTCGCATATATTCAAACCCATACCCATCCTTCTGGGCCTCTGCTGCAACTTCTTCCAGCGCTCTTTTTATCTTCACCGCTCACCCTCCAAGCGTCGGATCAGGGCATTCCCATTTGTAGTCCTTAAATTTGATTCTCCGGTTCGTGACAAGTCTGCCCTCCACGATCTCAATTTCCCTGTTGAACTCCAAACCCATTTCATATCCATACACGCGGAAATCCACATTGTACTTTTTGGACATTTCAATGTAGGGCGTTTCATCAACGTTCCATGCTGCTTTCATGCTTACAACAAGGATCGGCTTTTCATCTTCTCTGTAAGAATCCCCGTAGACCCCCTTTTCAACAAAGTTTCTTTTCGTTCCTTCGATATAAGCGTCCTCGATCGTATCCAAACGCATCTCGCGGGCTTTCGGATCATGTTCAAATACGACAGCGTCATCTACAAGTTCATCTTCGTATGAGCCATCTCTAAACCACTTTGTGAAGTAGCAGTGCAGGCATTCTTCCACCCACCGCTTAATATCTTCCGGCTTTCCGCGGATTTTAAGTTTTCCTTTTACCCAGTTCGCCATAGTTTATTCCTCCTTCAAAACCCATACTCTATGATTTCCACAGCCGTTCCACTTCTCGGCATTCTCGTGAGTGTCCACAGCTACATCAAGGTGTTTTCCCTGAATGGCGGCTCCTTTGTCCTGCACAATGCGGATTCCTACGCCCTCAATGTACAGAACCGTTCCATACGGAAAGATGGACGTGTCCGCTGCCACAGTGACGCCTGCCTGTATAGGCTGGCCGCTGGCCGTAATTCCGTGTCCTTCTCCGCAGATATGTTCGTACTGTTCTGTGCAATATGCCGTGCAGAAAAATGTACCTGCCTCTGTCAGCTCGATTTTCCTGTCCGCTGTTTCATCAAGGCGAATTTGCAGAGAATCAATAACTTCTTCGTCCTCTACAGCCCGGTCAAGCCAGTTCTGGGCACGGCTTGCGTAAATATCCCGCTGGGTCTCAAGGTCTGCAATACGGCCTTTCAGTACGCCGACCTTTGCGCTGTTGACGATCTCAGCCGCGAAGAACAGCACCAGAATTGCCTTCATTTTCCGTGTCATTTCCAAACCACCTTTTTGTTACTGCAATTGGAAATTCTTCAATTTCAGACGCCCACACTGCTGTACCTGCTCCATATGCCGTCTCCCACACAAGCGGGAAACCGCCAATTCCATCAAACAGGCTTCCCAGTGTTGGCTTATCTTTCAGGTATGGCCGCATCTTCTGGGCAATCCAGAACCACTGCGGAAGGGCAATGCTGTTTCCCAGTGCCTTATAGCGCGGCGTATCTGCCGGTTTATGCTTTTTCCCTTTGGTGTCCGTCCATTCCCCGATGTCTGTCCATCCGTCCGGGTATCCCTGCAGGCGCTCACATTCCGTCGGGGTCAATCTTCGGACGATCCAGCGCACGACACGTTCCGCCACAAGGCATTCCCCACCGTTTCCGATATTTCCCGTTTTCGCTTTCAGTGTTGCACTGCTGTCGCTTTCCTTGTATGTAGAGAAAGTCTGCTCGCTATAGGTTTTTCTTTCAGCAACCTGCGGCCCCGCTGTCGTCCCGGTATTCTTGCAACTCAAGGCTGCCGCCTTGCTTCCGGTAACAGCTCCGTTGTACAGATCGACCGCAATAGCCGTATAGTCTGTGACGCGGCTCTCATGATCCCCGGTAATGGTCGGAACTGTCTTACCGTTGCCATTTCCACGAGCGTCAAAGACGATTGGCTGGAAAAGGGTCTGGTCTTGAAGCGTCGAGAGCGTTCCCGTCTTTTCTGTCTGCACCAGTGCGCCTTTCCCGCCTCCTGCACATCCCGAACGGATTTTCAGGGTGTAGGCTGCCTCCCCTGCCACCACTCGATCATGTCCAGCAGGGCAGTTTTGAGTAAATCCGGTAACGCTTTGCCACGTCGGGATGCTCTTGTCAAAATCCCCTGGCACGCCCGTGCGCTCAAATAGTATTTCTGCGGCACGTTGACCTCCAAAATCTGCGACAAGAGCGATACGTTTTCTTCTCTGGGGCACTCCCCAATATTGAGCGTCAAACTGTCGCCAAGCCAGAGACCATCCGTTTCCGCAGATTGCTCCGGCTTTGCTCCATCTGCCCCCCCTCGGAGGTCTAGGAATGGAAGCGTCTGGTTGTTCGATGCGGGCAAGTTCTTCCAGCACGGCTCTGAAATCTTCTCCGCCGTTGCTGGAAAATGCTCCGGGTACGTTCTCCCAAACAGCGAAAGTTGGGTACATTCCATTTGTCGCTTTCCTCATTTCCTTGATGATTCGCACGGGTTCAACAAAAAGCCCAGACCGCCCTCCTGCAAGTCCTGCTCTGCGCCCTGCAATTGAAAAGTCTTGACACGGGCTGCCGAACGTGATGCAGTTCACAGGCTCTATCTTGTCGCCGTGAATCTTTGTGATGTCACTCAGGTGTTTCAATGGTAAGCCTCCTCACGTTATAGGTTTTTGTGCCATTTGGTTTTCATTTCTGCGGGTATGGCTTGCCCTTTATTTCTAACTCCTGTCCAATGAGTTCCACCTGCACGCCCATCACACACAAAATTGCTTGCTTTCAAACTGGCTCCGTTTTCACTTTCCAGTATGTAGGTGATAACTTGGTTGTACCCCATTGCTTTTGCAACACGGCAACAAGCACCATAAAGCATCGAGCAGGCGTTTTGGGTTCCATCTGTGCAAAGCCTGTTGATTTCAAGAGTTAAACCGTCATCCAAGTAGCGGCTGACGGGTCTGCCGCACACGGCGCACCCAATCATGGCTGTGTTTTCGAACAGTCCTATTGCAAACTTACATCCAACAGTTGCTTTGTGGTGCCTGTGATGCTCATTGATGAAAACTGATGCTTCCCTAAGCGTTATAGGTCTAATTTCCACTCCGTGACATCTCCTATTTTCAAACGCCCGTCCAGCCAGATTGCATCCTGCATACCTCCTGTTCAGCTCCATGCACCCTTTCTCGGGCCAGCTCATACAGTCCGGGGTACTTATAGGGATTAAAGTTGAAGCCGTACAGTCTGTAAAAAGCGTCGTTGTTCATGGAAAACCACAGTTCCGCCCACTTCGCCAGCGTCTTGCCCCTGTAAACGGTCAGATCGTATATGCTCATTCGCTTTTGCCTCCCGCTATGTGAAATAAACTCTGCTGTGCGGTGTATTCCTCGAAGCGGCGCTCTTCCAGCTCGAACATAACCGGGTCAATCTCAAAGCCGATGAAGTCAAGCTCGGCTTCATACGCCGCAATCCGGCTGCTCCCGCTCCCCAAATGGGTGTCAAGTATTTTCCAGCCCTTTTGTGCGTACCGCTCAAATATCCAGTCATACAGGATCACCGGCTTTTGCGTCGGGTGTATGCGCTTTTCGTTCTTCCGCTTGTCGCCCTGCATCACATCACCGGCGGTCATGCTCTTTCCCTGCAGCATCCCGTTCCACATATACCGAAACAGGCGGGTGCTGCTGTGAATATCGGTCGCCGCGATCTCCGCATCCGAAAAGCTACTGGTGCCGTTGCACTTGTCCCACACAATGCGTCCGGGCGGGAATTGGTGTTGGTAGTAATTGCAGCCCCAAACGATGTAGTGTTTCGCTACCCGCACCATCTCCCGGAAATACCGCTCGTCCGGCACCTGCCACGTCTCCGCCGCGATGGTGTAGGTATTTCGGAATCCCGAAATACCGCCGTCTTTTCTCCCGTAAAAGCCGCGCTTTTCGGGGCCGGAGAAGTAGGGCGGGTCTGTGACCGCCAGATCAAAGAAGCCGTCCGGGAATTGTGCCATGCCCTCCATGCAGTCCATGCAGTAGCAGCGGTTCAATTCAAGCATTTCTACCCTCACTTCTTTTCTTGCACGGGTGGCCGGAATCGAACCGGCTTGCCTGCCGATGGGGGATCAGAACGGCGGACAACTTCCTTGCTACACCCGCATATCAGAACCCACCGCGCAAGAGAGCAGCGCGGCGGGCCGGTCTTGGTCAAGCAGACCTTCCACCTTTGGCTTGGGTGGATCGGACAAGGCATTTCTTCGCTCATGCGGCGTGCACGCCCAAATCGGTTTCCGCACCGTCATGCGGGCGTAGCTTGGCAGAAAGGCAGCGTGGTCTTGCACCAGCTTACACGGGAGAAACGCCGCCATACGGCACCCTCTGCCCCTGTCGGTGCGTCAAATTATGGACAAACGCACCGGCTTCCATGAATACCTGCTGCAAAGCGGCGCGGACGGGGTGTGGCCCCGCTGGCGGTTTCCCCCTGCGTCGTTTCAAGGTTCAGCCCCGCGCCATATAAAAGCCGCCGCGCTGACGCGGTGCGTGGCGGCTCATTCATACCTTAGATGTTTTTGTATCAGCAGCACCCTTGGTTTTTTCGTAACGTTCACAGTTCGTATCATAGCCACTGCACGGTGCACACCGTTTGTGGGTGATCTCGAACGTGTGCCTGCACTGTTCATTTTTGTGCAGGTCTTTTTCGGTGGGACTTCTGTTATGTACCTTCATTTACAGCCTCAGAAAGGAACTTCATCGTAGTGTGTAGCGATCATATCCGCGAAGTGCAGACACAGGGCTTCCGGGTAGCGGTCATAAACAGCACTGAGCGTATCCCAGTCCTGCGACCCGCTGTATGCTCCCATGTGCCAGCGAATCGCCACGATCTCCCGCGCCGTCAGCTTGATGTACTGCTGTGCCATGATGACGCTTCCTTCTCCATGGCCTACCAGACCGGCGTCAAAGTATTCGTACTCACCTTTGCCTTTATCGCGGTACTTGCCCACCTTGCAATAGTCGTGCAGAAGCGCTGCCGCAAGAACTTCATTCCGGTGACATTTCTTGAAAGCGTGATTCGTTCTGCACAGTTCCATTGCCGCCTCTGCCACACAAACCGAGTGCTCACACAGACCGCCGGGATGGTTGGAATGGTGCTTAATGCTTGCAGGCTTTTCAAAGAACCCCAAAGCCACCATCTGCTGCCAAAGGTTTTCCGCTCCCGGACGATTAGCAAGGCCGCTCTCCGCCCAGAGAACCTCAAACTTTTCTTTCGGCTTCATGTCCTCATACAGTTTTTCGTTATCCATGGTTCGGCTCCTTCTGTTTCAAAAATTCTGCCCGGCCCTCCGGGTATCTTGTCGGTCTGTCGAAAATCTCCGGGTGCTTTTCGAGCATATCCAAAAGCATTTCCCGCATGGACGCCGCCACAAAGGGCGTAAATTCACTGCTCACACTCCCCCGCCTTTCTGCCTGTATTTCTGGCAGCGGGTTTTGTTTTCGTTCCTCCCGCCATTGGAACCGCCCTGTGTCAGTCCTCCGGTTCAAAGAGCATTGCCACAAAGGCTTTCAGCTTGTTCACTGCAGCTTCTTTTTCGGCTTCCGTCTTGGCCGTCTTTTCAGCCCAGCAGTCCTTGACCATTTCATTGATGATCTCAAACATACTGTCTTTCAGACCTGCCAGATTTTCCTCGTCATCGGCTACCGCCATGAGGACACGGGCCACAATAAGCTCTGCCGCCGTCATCATGCCAACCGAACCGCCGTGAATGCTGACTTCCAGACCATCAGCCGTTCCCACGGCTGTAATTTCCACATTACAGTTCATGCTCTATCCTTCAAAGTCAACCGTTCTGCAGTTTGTTTGCCAGCGCCACAATGAAGTCCTTGAAGCCCGGCTCTGTCTCTGCAAACTGCCGTGCCATGCGGAACCCTACCGTCTCGCCAACAGGAGGCTTTTCCTTCTTCTCTGCCGGAGCCGCCTTTCCCTGCGCTTCCAAATCGTTCTGCACTGCATCAGGAATTTTGTCCTGAATCTTCTTGATAACGTACGGACGAAGCGGTTCGGGAACTTCTGCTACAACGCTGCCCACAATCTGGATCGTCAAATCCAGCAGATCAAGCCCGTTGCCCTTGAACTCGACCGACGCGCCGCTGCCCTTGACCTCTCCGTGAATAAATGCGTATGCCATACTCTTTGTCCTTTCTGCTTGCAGGTAAATTTTCGGATATGGTGGTGTGTCCCGGAGTTGACACCGGGCGGCGGGGCTTGACGCTCCCCGCCTGCACTGGCCGCACCATATAAAGGCGGTGTCAGACATACCGCCTGCCCATGCGGGCCGCTCTGGCGTGTTCTTTCAGCCCTTGCCAGATAATGCTTCATCTCGCCGACGCCGCCGTTCTTCGCACTGGCGGTGGATGATCTCTTTTTCCTTGCGTTTGCGCGCGGTTTCTTCAAATCTCCACCTGCCGTAGGACAGCCCCGCGGCGTCGGCCTGCCGGACATCCAGCGTCAGCTTGTCCGGCTTCATCTTTTCGGCCATTTGCTCATACCCTCGTGCTCCTTGTTGTGCTTGTACTCCCCGCCGTGCTATAATTTGAACATATAAAATGGGGAGGGGGTGAATTTATGAAATACTACTTTGTCGATCTTCGCGCACTACCCATATCTGAACGTATAGCAGCTTGTAAGAAAATGGAACAGTACGCATGGGAAGTCTTTGAAAAGGTTGGAACATCCGGCCTTGAATCCGCAGAGGTTTGCTGGACATCGCCAGAGGACTTTGAATCTTCTCCTTGTTTTCCTCAAGGATGCAAATGCACGCTTCTGGGAAACTGATCTTACGTCTTTGTGGCGGCGTGTGTAATAAGCAACGCCGCCGGAAAGTCCGGGTCGTAGTTGAACTCGATCCGGGCTTTTGCTTTATGGTCAACAAACCTCATGAATGCCCCGATGTCCCCCAACTTCTGAAACGCTTCTTCCTTGCGCCATACACCGATCCCGACGCCGTTGCAACGAACTTCTTCCGGCTTGTAGCCGTAATGTTTCAGAACTTCGTCCGGGTCGATTTCATCAAACGTCTTTTTGTTCAGCGCTTCTACAATGTGTTCAGGTTTCAGCGTCATGTGCTCCGCCCTCCTGCCTTTCGGATTCCTGTGCGGCGCTTTCCCTCTGCACAATCTCAGCAATCGGAATATTCAGAACCACCGACAGACCGCCCGCAAGGGACAAGTCCATCCGCTTCTGACGCTCTCCGGTTTCGACCATCTGATAATACTGCCGCGAGATTCCAATGCGGTTTGCAACATCCTGTTGCGTAAGACCGGCCTTTTCGCGGGCTTCAATAAGGTATTCTCTCACCTGTTCTCTCCCTCCCTTGCAACGTGTCGTTGCTATCATAATAGCTTTGCTCCTTTCAAATGTCAACAATACGTTGCATTTTCAGCGTATTGCACAGTTTCTTTGCAACATTTTGTTTCCTCTGTTGAAAAAGCAACAATCAGTTGCTATAATAAAGTAAAAGGGGGATGCTCAATGGAAAATCTGACTATCATCCGTAAAGAATCTCACGCTACCCAGCAGGAAGTCGCTGACTATCTCGGTATTTCTCGTCAAGCATACGGCAACTATGAATCCGGCAAGCGTGAACCGGACTATGAAACGCTCTTAAAGCTCGGTGAATACTTCAATTGCAGCATCGACTATCTTCTTGGAAGCAGCCGTGGTGTTCGTTATCCCCTTCTCTCGGAGTTTGAGCGTAACCTATTGGAGCAATATCGAAGCGCGACACCTGCCATTCAGAGCGCAGTTTGCAAACTTCTTGATCTCAATGGTGAGGCTTGATAGAATCCATGAGGTTCCCCTGTCAATACAGGGGAACCTCCGCGTGCTACACTCTGTTGCTTACA
>OFMC01002117.1_pt1 | contig 13305 bp, 9 predicted proteins | sample 1541271 | NCBI WGS metagenome assembly OFMC01 (sample SAMN04209252, study PRJEB22552) | human gut metagenome | biome: gut; material: feces | host: Homo sapiens | place: USA: Oklahoma | reverse complement strand
TGACCAGCTGCACGGATACACGCCCGCACCGGGCCTGCCGCAGTGCCGTACCGCCGTGGCTGAGTCGCTCAACCGCCGCTTTGGTACGAGTTATGAGGGCAAGGATGTCTTTATGACCGTGGGCGCCGCGGCTTCGCTCACCTGTACGCTCAACGCCGTTACGAACCCGGGCGACGAGGTTATTGTTATCGCCCCGTACTTTCCGGAGTATCGCGTGTGGATTGAGAAGGCCGGCTGCACGTGTGTCGAGGCGCCTGCCGATGAAGACACGTTCCAGCTGAGCGTGGATAACGTGCTCAAGGCGATCAGCGATAAGACGGCGGCCGTCATCATCGACTCGCCCAACAATCCGACCGGTGCCGTATATACGCGCGACACGCTGACGCGACTGGCCAATGTTTTGCTCGAGGCCAACGCTCAGCGCGATCCCGAGAATCCGATTATGCTCATCTCGGATGAGCCGTACCGCGAGATCGTGTACGGTGCCGAGGTGCCTTGGGTGCCCTCGATCTACGAGAACACCGTGGTATGCTACTCGTATTCTAAGTCGCTGTCGCTGCCTGGTGAGCGCGTGGGCTGGATCTTGGTTCCCAACACCAATCCGCAGGCTGCCCGTCTGATGCCGGCTGTTGCTGGTGCTGCCCGTACGCTGGGTTTTGTATGCGCACCGGCACTCTTCCAGCGCGTAATTATCGACTGCATCGATGAGCCGAGTGACGTTGAGGCCTATGCACGCAACCGCACCGCGCTTACCGATGCACTAGCGGAGTACGGCTACACCTATGTTGAGCCGGATGGTGCATTCTACCTGTGGGTGAAGGCGCTGGAGCCCGATGCGAACGCTTTCTGCGAGCGCGCGAAGAAGTATGAGCTGCTCGCGGTGCCCTCGGACAGTTTTGGCATGCCGGGCTGGTTCCGCTTGGGCTACTGTGTGAGCTACGAGACTATCGTTAACTCACTGCCCGCCTGGAAGCAGCTGGCCGACGAGTATCATTCAAAGTAAAGCGCTCTGCTTACAATGTTTTACGTGAAACGGGGTTTGGTGTTAAGCCGGATCCCGTTGTCATGGACGTTGTGTCTTTGGGATGGAGTGGTTTTACGACTATCGAAGGCTATGCGTACAATGAATATAAGCGACGGCCGTGCCAGATAAGGAGACCTGATGCCCTACCTGCTTTCTTGTGACATTCATACCCATACGATGTTCTCTGCGCATGCATATTCGACCATTGAGGAGAATGTGTACTGGGCGGCAGAGCGTGGTCTGCAGGTACTCGGATCTGCCGACCATTTGAGCTCTATGGTTACGCCTTGCCCCAATGACCTGCGCAGTTTCCAGTTCTTTATTAACCAGGATATCTGGCCGCGCATTTGGAGCGGCGTGCTGGTACTTCGCGGCGCCGAGGTCGATATCGTTTCGCTGGACGGAAGCCTGTTTGGCGAGGACACTCCTGTCACGCTCGATATTGCCGGCGATTCGTACAGCCGTCAGCATTCACTGTTCGATTTGGTTACGCGTAATTTGGATTATTTGGTTGCAAGCGTGCATAATCCGCAGATTGCTGAGGGCGCGACGCTGGCCCAGACGACCGAGATGTATATCAATGCCCTGGAGCACCCCAAGGTGTTCATGCTGGGCCACACGGGGCGTTCGGGCGTGCCGTTCGATATCGACGAGGTACTGTTGGCAGCTAAGGCCAAGCACAAGATTATCGAGATCAACAACCATAGTCTTGAACACGGTGTCGACACTGAGCATTGGGCCGTATGCCGCAAGATCGCCGAGCGCTGCGCCGAGCTGGGCGTGGGCATTGGCGTGTCGACAGATGCCCACATTGGCATGGCCATTGGCAAGCTCGATCACGCGCGCAAGATGCTCGACGAGATTCACTTCCCGCTGGATTTGATCGTGACGCACGACCGCGAGACGCTGCTGCGCGAGATGGCGGCAGCCGGCGTGTGCGATCTGCGCAATGGGATGTAGCGGAGTTTATAAACCAAGCGAAGGGGGCGGCCCAGGCGGGTCGCCCCCTTTCTTGTCCCAAAAATATACTGAGGTTGGTTAGCGGCGTTCGAGGACCGCTACGGTTTCGGTGTGGTCGGTGTGAGGGAACATGTCGACGGGCGTGATCTTGAGCAGGCGATAGCCTCCGTCGAGGAGCTGATGCAGGTCGCGCTCTTGAGTCACGGGGTTGCAGCTGATATAGGTGATGCGGCGCGGCTTAAGTGCGCAGGCAGCTTCGAGGAACTCGGGGGTGGAGCCGGCACGCGGCGGGTCGATGGAAAGGACATCGATCCGCTCGTTGTTGTCGGCGGCATCTAGGATGTAATCGGTGGCATCGTCGGCCATAAACCAGGCGCTGCGGGTAAGACCGTTGAGCTCGGCATTGCGGCGTGCGTCGGCAATGCCCGCCGGGTTGCGCTCCACACCGAGCAGCATGATGCCGATCCCCTTGTTCTGGGCATCTTTAGCTGCGCAAAGACCGATGGTGCCGCTGCCGCAGTAAGCATCCATAAGCACATCGCCCTGGCGCAGATCCATGCCGTCGATAGCGAGCTGATAGAGCAGCTCGGTCTGCTGCGGATTGGTCTGATAGAACGCGGTGGGGGAGATATCGAATTCGCAACCGAGCAGCTGGTCGCGCATGCACTCGGCGCCATATGCAATGCGGGTTTCCTCGCCGAGGATGGCGTTGCCGGGACGTCCGTTGATGTTTTGGGCGACGGTGACGATGTGCGGATTGAGCGCGGCGACAGCCTCAAAGAACTCCTGCGCATGCGGCAAGTCGCGCTGAGCGGTCACGAGCGTGACCATGGCCTGGTCGGTACGCCAACCGCAGCGGACGACGGCATAGCGAAGCAAACCAAGATGCTTGTCCTCGTTAAAGGCGGGAATGTGTAGGCGCTCAGCTTCACGCGCGATGCCGTTAAGAATCTGTCGGGCGCCCGGTGCCTCGACGGGGCATTCGGGTACGGCAACGATCTTGTGCGTGCCGCGCTCAAAGAAACCGCAACGGACAGCGCCCTCTTTGCCGGGGGCAAAGGGAGTGGCGGCCTTATGGCGAAAACCGCGCGGTGCAGGATATTTGCCCGGGTCGCCCAGGGTGACACCCATACCACGAATAGGATCTACAGCAATGCCTTCACGCTCACAAAGCGAAGCAAAAAGCTCCTCCATAGCAGCCTGCTTGGTCGCCAACTGCTTCTTATAAGGACGATTGAGCGCCGTGCACCCACCGCAAGCTTTCATGGTGGAACAAGGAGACTTGGGATCAACGGCCTTGCGCGCAGACGGAACCGGATTCTTATACGGGCGCTTGGAGCGAGTCTGAGATGCCTTATCCTCGTTCCGACGAGAGCCGGGACGCTTGGCCTTAGCCTTGCCCTTTGCATTCAGAGACGACTTGGATTTCTTAGAAGATTTTTTCTCCCCCGACCCCTCAGCCGCCTCGATCAAAGCACGACGAGCCTTACGCTCCGCACGAGATTCTGCCATCAATAACTCCACTAATTCATGAATTAAAGCTGCAAGTATTGTACCGTGCCAAGCCAGCAGACGATATACAAGCGGTTTAATCGTGTCAGTGATAAGCCCAACGACGGTTGCCCGCCGCGTGAGGGGTGTGGGGGTTAAGTTTATCGCGAGTTCCGCACGAACAGGAGGCCACTTAATGTGGCCTCCGGCGTGAGCAGGACTGTAGAGCAGGAAACTTAACCCCCACACCCCTCACGCGGCGGGCAAACCCTCCCTTGTACTCCATCTCACTAAAGTGTATGATTCTGAACGTTACACGACTCACTTTACTTAACTAAAGTGCCATCAAGGGGGGATACCATGAACACCGATATGTCTCGTCGTCAGTTTGTTGGTCTAGCCGGCTCGCTCGCCACGGTGCTTGGCCTTGGTCTTGTCGGTTGCGGCGGTGGTGCCGGCAAGGGTTCCGCTGCCGGTTCTGCTGCAGCCAAGGACGTGAAGGGCGCTGCGGAGTCCAAGAAGCTCGTGGTGGGCTTTGATAAGTCCTATCCTCCGTACGGCTTTGTGGGCGACGATGGCGAGTACACCGGCTTTGATCTCGATCTGGCCAAGGCTGTTGCCGATAAGCAGGGCTGGGAGGTCAAATACGAGGCCATCGACTGGGATGCCAAGGATACGCTGCTCAACTCGGGTGCCATCAACTGCATCTGGAACGGCTTTACCATGGAGGGCCGTGAGGACGACTACACGTTCTCCGAGCCGTACATGCTCAACGAGCAGGTGCTGGTGGTCAAGAAGGATGCGGGCATCAAGGGCTGGGACGATCTTGCCGGCAAGACCGTGATTACGCAGACCGATTCCGCTGCGCAGGATGTGCTCGAGGGTGACCAGAAGGATCTGGCGGCGACGTTTGCCACGCTCGACACGATCGGCGAGTACAACACGGCCTTTATGCAGCTCGAGAGCGGCGCGGTCGATGCCGTGGCTTGCGACCTTTCGATTGCCCAGTATCAGCTTGCCGCCAAGCCCGATGCCTATACGCAGCTTGATGAGCCGCTGTCCAGCGAGCACTACGCCGTCGGCTTTAAGAAGGGCGACACCAAGTCGGCCGATGCTGTAACCGAGTCGCTCAAGGCGCTCTATGAGGACGGCACGGTCAAGGACCTGTGCGACAAGTATTCAAGCTATGGTCTATCTTTCGATAATTGGGTGCTCAAGTAATGTCTATTCAGGTCATGATGCAGATGCTCGGCCAGGGATTCTTGGTCAGTTTGCAGCTGTTTGTGCTGACGCTGCTGGGGTCGATTCCGCTGGGAATCCCCGTGGCGTTTATGCGCATGAGTAAAATCGCGCCGCTTCGCTGGATTGCGCGCATCTATATCTCGGTCATGCGCGGTACGCCGCTCATGCTGCAGATGTTTGCCATCTACTTTGCCCCGTACTACGTGTTTGGCATTTCGCTCACGCCCGATTCCAAGTGGACGGCGTGCGTCGTAGCGTTCATCATCAACTACGCCGGTTACTTTGCCGAGATCTATCGCTCGGGCCTGCAGTCCATTCCGCGCGGTCAATACGAGGCAGCCGAGGTGCTGGGCTATTCGCGCATGCAGACGTTTCTGTATATCGTGATGCCGCAGGTCGCCAAGCGTATTCTGCCGGCGATGGGCAACGAGATCATCACGCTGGTCAAGGACACGTCGCTGGCGTTTGCCATCGGCGTGGGGGAGATGTTCTCGACGGCCAAGGCGCTGGTCGCCTCGCAAGTGAGCATGGTGCCGTTTGCGATTGCGGCGTTGATCTACTGGGTCTTTAACTTTGTGGTCGAGATGCTGCTGGGCGCCGCCGAAAAGAAGCTGGACTATTATCATGACTAACTCAGTGATGAAAATCGAAAACGCACGTAAGGCGTTTGGCGGCAATGAGGTGCTCAAGGATATCTCGCTCGAGGTAAAGCGTGGAGAGGTCGTGGCGATTATCGGGCCTTCGGGTGGCGGCAAGTCCACGCTGCTGCGGTGTGCCACGCTGCTCGAGACGCTCGACGGAGGCTCGCTCTCGTTTGGCGACCTTGCCGTTGCGACGGATGCGGGTTCGGGCGCGGTCTATGCGAAGGGCGATGTGCCCAGGCAGGCGCGCTCGCGATTTGGCCTGGTGTTTCAGAACTACAATCTGTTCCCGCACTATACCGTGATGAAAAACATCACCGATGCGCCGATCCGCGTTCTTAAGCGCCCGCGCGAGCAGGCAGAGGCACGTGCATGCGAGTTGATCGCGCAGATGGGGCTTACGGGCAACGAGAACAAGGTTCCTTGTGAGCTTTCGGGCGGTCAGCAACAGCGCGTGAGTATTGCCCGCGCCCTAGCGCTCGACCCGGAGATCCTGTTCTTTGACGAGCCGACCTCGGCACTCGATCCCGAGCTGACGGCCGAGGTGCTGCGTGTCATTAAAGACCTTGCGGCGCAGAATATGACGATGGTGATCGTGACCCACGCAATGCAGTTTGCGCGCGATGTTGCCGATCGCGTGGTCTTTATGGACGGCGGTCGTATTGTCGAGGAGGGGCCCGCCGAGCAGGTTATCGACCATCCACGCGAGCAGCGCACGCGTGAGTTTTTGAGCCGTATCGAGGGATAGGCTCAGGTATTTGCTCAACTATTAATTGAGGCGAAGCCGCCGCAGGTCTTACGGTCTGTGGCGGCTTTTTGTTTGCATCGGCGGGGTTCAATAATCGCCTCACAAGCTTGTCTCTTCCTCTCGCCGCCTGTATTCATACGTGTGCCGAAAGGTGTGCATGGACGGTCGCCCGTGAGGGTAGGGTGGTGGCATAGGACATTTGGAGGGTGAGTCGGCTCGGCTGCCGACCATGCTGCTCCCGGGATGGCACCGACCGCGAACTCTCCCCGTTGGCGTCGCGCAATGCGCGCGGCCCTGCAAGGAGGTCATCATGGGTGCTCCCAAGACCGGCAATGTAAGGAACGTGGTGCTCGTAGGCCAAGGCGGGGTGGGCAAGACTTCACTCGCCGAGGCCATGCTCCACCTTTCTGGCAAGACCGCCCGCCTGGGCGGCCACGACGGCACCAAGCCCACGCTCGACTATGACCCCGAAGAGGTCAAGCGTGCATTTTCCATCTCGACGACCATTGCACCGATCGACTGGAAGGGCGCGCGCATCAATGTGCTCGATGCCCCGTGTTACCCCGATTTTATCGGCGACGCCTTTGCCGCGATGAGCGTCTGCGAGACGGCTCTGTTTGTGGTCGACGCCGAGGCCGGCCCGCAGCCTACGACGGTTAAGCTCTGGTATGCCGCCGAGGACCTGCGCTTGGCGCGTGCGGTGTTCGTAAACCGCCTGTCGCGCTCCGAGGCCAGCTTTGCGACCACGATGGACCTGCTGCAGGAGCGCTTTGGCACGCGCCTGGGCGCCGTGACCCTTCCCTGGGGCGAGGGCGAGGACTTTGACGGCATCATCGACCTGGTGCGCATGAAGGCGCGCCATTGCAACGGCGCCGAGGCCGTTGAGTCGGAGATTCCCGAGGAGTATCGTGCCCAGGCCGAGGAGGCCCATGACCATCTGTGCGAGCTGGTGGCCGAGGCTGACGACGAACTGATGATGAAGTACTTGGAAGGCGAGGAGACGCTGACGCAGGAGGAGCTCGAAGGCCTGCTGTCGAAGGCGATCGCCGAGCGCATCTTTGTGCCGGTCTTTGCGGGCGATTGCATCAAGGAGCAGGGCGTCAACTCGCTGATGGACGACATCGCCACGTACTTCCCGGCGCCGACCGACTATGGCGAGATGCCGCTCATTGACGGCGATTCGCTTAAGATCTCGAGTGACGATGACCGCCCGGTGGCCTTTGTGTTTAAGACCCTGGCCGATCCTCAGCAGGGTCGCATCAGCTTTATCAAGGTGCTGACGGGCACGCTTGAGCCGGGCCTTGAGCTGATCAACGCGCGTACCCGCAAGAGCGATCGTCTGGCCCACCTGTATGTGATGTGCGGCCGCGACATGACCGAGGTCGGTCACGCCTATGCCGGCGACATCATCGTGGCGCCCAAGCTGGCGGCCGAGACGGGCGATACGCTCTCCATTACCGGTAAGGTCGAGGCTGCGGCGTTTAAGTTCCCCAACTCGCAGTACCGCATTGCCATCGAGGCCGAGAACCGTGGCGACGAAGAGAAGCTCTATACGTTTATCGAGAAGGCGTGCAAGGCTGATCCGACCATGAGCATCGATCGTGACGAGGAAACGGGCCAGACTATCATCTCCGCCGTTGGTGAGGCGCAGGTTTCGGTGCTGCTCAACCGTTTGGAGGATCGCACCAAGGTCGTGGCCAAGAGCGTGCCGATCCGCATTCCGTATCGCGAGACCATCCGCCGCACGGCGAGCGCCCAGGGTCGCCACAAGAAGCAGACCGGTGGCGCCGGTCAGTACGGCGACTGCTGGCTGCGCGTGGAGCCGCTTATTGGGCCCGACGGCACGAGCGACGGCTACGAGTTTGTGGATGAGGTCGTGGGTGGCCGCATTCCGCGCTCGCTGATCCCCGCCGTGGACAAGGGTGTCCAGGAGACCATGAAGGACGGCATCATTGCCGGCTACCCGCTCACGGGCATTCGCGTGGCTGTGTACGACGGCTCGTATCATAGCGTCGACTCCAACGAGATGGCGTTCCGCGCGGCGGCTCGCATCGGCCTGCGCAAGGCATGCGCCGATGCCGACCCGGTGGTGCTGGAGCCCATCGAGGAAATCACGGTGACTATTCCCGAGAGCTACGCCGGCGCCGTGATGGGCGACATCTCGGCCTCGCGCGGTCGCGTGACAGGCATGGAGACCGATGAGCGCGGCGATACCGTGGTCATTGCCCAGACACCGCTGGCCGAGCTGACGGATTATTCGACGCGCCTGCGCTCCATCACGCGCGGCACGGGCGACTTTACCATGAAGCCCGCTGGCTACGAGCAGGTTCCCTATGACGTTCAGGCCAAGCTGGTCGAGCGCTATGAGGAGGGCCGCGCCAAGTAGCGTGTGATTTTGCCGCAATGTAGGTGCTGACGAAAAGGCCACCCTGGGTAACCGGGGCGGCCTTATTTGATTCCTTGGGGACGGAGGAAAACGGATCATTTTGGCTTTGGGGCAGCTTGGTCGGTCCTAGTCTCCCGAGGCCTGATTGCGGCCGGTGGTGTAGTCGATCTGCACGTGCGGCTGCAGGTTGTAGCAATATACGTGGAAGCAGAGGGTCTTGCCGTGGTCCTCGACCGATTGCGCCTCAAGGCGCATGCCACGGCAGACAAGTTCCTCTTCGTTATACATGGGCGTGACGCGGTAGAGCACATGGTTGCCCGTGTCGCGGATGTAGTCGAGGATCTGCTCTTCAAACGGCAGCATGCCTGTCTCGTTGAGATAGCGTGTACCGGTGAGGAGATTCTTGCGGTTGGCGTTTTCACCGCAGAGCGACCAAGCGATGAGGTGGCAGCGGTTGTAGAGGCTCTGGCCCGGAATAAAGTCGTAGCGCTGCTGGTGCCAACCGGCAGGATGGATACGCGAGATATCGCCGCGCTCGCCTTGACCGAGTGATTCGGGGCCCACGCAGGCGAGTGCTTTGCGGGTGCGGCCCAGGCTGTCGAGCTTGGAGAACTTCTTAAAGCAGCCTTCTTCGGTGGCACGCTCATACTCGTCAAGCGTGAACGACGGCGTGCCGAGCGGGTGCGTGCTGTCGGCGCGAAGGGCAACGTAGGGGTTACCCGCGTAGTCAGGAATGCTGCTGAGGTATACACCACGGGCGCGGTCGAGATCGGGGTTTTCGACCTCGTCGATGGGGGTGGCGGCGCTGTCCGCGGAGGCAACGTTGCCGTTGGTGTTGGTCGCGGTGGATTCGGAGCCATCGCCGGAGTCCTCGGAGCTTGCTGTTCCCGATTCGAGCCGGGCGACCAAGTCCGTTTCGTCGTCGGTACGGCTGGGACTCTCGTTTTGCTTCTCGGCCAGAGCCGTTGCCTGCTCATCGCTTTGCGGCGACAACAGCTTGGGCGCTCCGTCGAGCGATCCTGTGAACAGCGCAAACCCCAGCACCACGGCGGTGCCGATGGAAAGTACTTGCTTGTAGGCGGACTTGCGCGACATGGAGGCTCCTGGATGGACGGTTGGGAGTCTACCAGTCTAGCAGGAGCCAGCAGGGGCCGTTCTGTCGAACAAATACTTAAGATTTGGGACAAATGCTACGGATTCATTTGCCTCATATGGAGCTGCGGCGGTTGTGTATATGAAGCTATTCGGCGTTTCCCCAAATGATACCTGCCAAAACAAACCTGTCCCTTTTCGGTGGGTGATCGTGAGTTATTTCACCGCAGCTTAAGGTGCGGTTGGGATGTGCGCACTTTAAAGAGAGGAGCCCATGATTAGAGAGGTTGCGCTCGTCTCTCTAAATGTCTCTCTAAAGAGAAAGCCAGTTAAAGAGATAACCTTAGGCAATCTAGCAGTGAATTTGATGCATCTCTCTAAATTTCTCTTTAAAATAAGGTACCTATCTCTCTAAAGTTAGAGAGATATACTATACTTTAGAGAGATAAATCTATCGTTTTAGAGAGACGGAATGCCAATGCTGCTGGATGAACCTCTTGGCCTTATTGTTGAGCGCCTTCGCAGGCGGGGGACTGATGACGCATCGGTAGAAGTTAAAGCCTGCACGAATAAATTGAGCGCAGACGTATGGGAGACAGTGAGCGCTTTTGCGAACACTGCGGGTGGGCTCATTATTTTGGGCCTGAACGAGGCCGAAGGATTTGTTCCTTCGGCTAACTTTGCTATCGATAGGGTGCGCGATCAGTTTGTTTCGGGTATCGGAGACGGAGGCTCAGCGGCAGTGGTGGCCCATGCGCCGCGGTATGAGCTTGATCGAGGCGAGGTCGACGGGCTCCAGGTGCTTCTGGTGCGCATCTTTGAACTTGAGCTTAAAGCGAAGCCTTGCTATATCGGCGCGCGCGGCGTGCAGAACGGTAGCTACAAGCGCGTGGATGATAAAGATATCAAGATGTCACCCGCTGAGCTATATGAGCTGCAGAGTGCGTTGCTTCCGAGCGATGCAGACGGAACGGTGGTTTCGGAGGCAACGGTCGAGGATTTGGATCCAGATGTCGTGCGGTCTATTATCGCAAATCGCCGGCTGCAGACCCCGCGCGTTTTGCGCGGGGCCGATACGCTGGAAAAGCAGCTGGTCAGACTCAATATCACTACAAAGGATGGTGCCGTGAAGCTCGCGGGGCTTCTGTCGGCGGGAATTTACCCCCAGCAGTTCTATCCTAAACTGATGATCGATGTCGCCGTTCATTCCGATGTGGAAAAATCTGCACCCGGGCAACCCCGGTTTATTGACCGCCAGTTGTGCGATGGCCCGATTCCGGCTTGCATCGAAGATGCCCTTGCCGCGATTGGACGAAACTTGCGCAAAGCGACGATAGTGCAAGGCGCTGGCAGAAGGGAGGATTGGGAAGTTCCCCAGGAGGTTTTGCGCGAGGCCTTGGCAAATGCCTGCATCCATCGAGAATATTCGCCCATGTTTGTGGGGCAGGCCGTGAGTGTCGATATCTATCCAGACAGAATAGAGATCAAAAACCCTGGCGGCCTTTGGGGCGGAAAGACGGTGGACAATCTTGCAGACGGGGAATCGCGCTGCCGAAACCCAAAGCTCATGAGCCTAATGGGGGCGACGCCGTTAGAGCATGCCGAGGGGGCCGTTGCGGAAAGCCAGGGATCTGGTATCCCGGCTATGATTCGCGAGATGGAGTCTCGTTCGCTTGGCAGGCCGAAATTTATCGTTAAGGCCGATTCGTTTACGGTGCTGCTTTCCCGGCACGGGGCGGAGCTTGCTGAAAACCGCACGTGGATTCAGAACCATGTGGGCACCGAGCTGACGGATCGCGAAGAAACATTGCTCATGTTTATGCGGGAGCATGGGTGCGTATGCGATGTTCAAAAAATACGAGAGGCCCTGAAGTGGGATTCGGATGACATTCGCCTGATCTGCGGGGACCTTGTAGATAAACATGCCCTGTCAAAATGCGGCAAAGACACGTTCGAAATTATCGATAGGAACAGAGAACCGTCAGCTTCGACGGCGGATAGGATCCTGGAGGCTCTCAGCGCCGAAGTGGATATGACGGCGCGAGAAATAGCGGTTGCATCGGGGGTCAGAATTTCGTCTGTCCGTTACCATCTGCCAAAAATGGCGGATAAAGGGCTCATCGAAGTAATGGGTTCATCGACGAGTCGTAACCGCCGATATCGGAAGAAGTAGATGCAGCCGGGTCGCCTCTCTAGTGCCTCTCGAGGCCAGATGGGTGCTGGAGGGGCGATTGTCTCGCGATATTTCCCCAGATAAAACCTGCCAAAATAAACCTGTCCCTTTTTGGTAGGTCAGTTAACGCAGCGCAGGTTGAGCATATGCGAGCGAGCGGGCTCCGGGTGCGGTAAGGTGACGTGAAACAAGCGGGCGCTGACCTTTTGGTCGCGCCCGTGAAGTTGAACGTCAGATTGCCGTGCCCGGGGCCTGCGCAGCGCCGAGCAGTTACGCCGTTTGTAAAACGGCGTAACCTAAAGGTTCATGTTGCCGTGGATGTAGGGGGTGACCTCGGGGGAGATATGGTCGCAGCCCAGCTCGCGCAGCGCGGACTCGATGGCGGCGGGCAGCGGGGTCTTGCCCTCGGCATCGACGGCGGTGCCGCCGAGCGCGGCAATCTTGGCGACATCTGCGGGTGCGGCCTCGATATGCATGCAGCCGCCGACCAAGCGCGCGCGTACCTGTGCCAGGTCAAGATCGTGCAGGTAGTCCTCGCAGGTGCGGATCAAATCGACCTTCTCGCGCGTAAGCTCCTCGCCCGTGGGGACGCGGGTGGCAAGACATGCTCCCGCCGGCAGGTTCCAAACGGGATAGCCCCATGCGCGCAGCAGCTCGCGCTCTTCGTCCTTGGTAAAGCCGACCTCCATAAGAGGGGAGCGTACGCCGAGCTCTTCTGCCGCGCGCATGCCAGGGCGGTAGTCACCGCGATCGCTCGCATTGCTGCCATCGATGACGGTGAGAAAGCCGAGCGACTTGGCGTGGTTGACGATAGCGGTAAAGCCGGCGTGCTTGCAGTGGTAGCAGCGATTGGCATCGTTGCGGGCTACTTGGGGGAGCTGCAACTGATCGACCGAAAGATTGAGCACGGGGAGCTTAAAGTGCGACTCCTCATTGGCTTGCCCGTCAACGGACCGCTCAAACGAAGCCTGTTCGGGCGTGCCGATGAGCGGCGTGGTGAGGTGAACGAGAAGCGTGCTGTCAGGCATGATGCGGGCGCAGACCGCGGCTAAAAAGCTGCTGTCGACTCCGCCGGAAAAGCCGATGGCGACGCGTCCGTATGCCAAAAGCAGCTGCTCGAGCGCTGCGAGTTTGTACTGAAGCTCCTCTGCAGGTGCGGTGGTGTCTGAAAGCATGAAACGTTCCTTACCAATATGTGCTCGGTCGAAAACTATAATCCTATCGGGCTGCTTGTCATAAGACTTCTATCTATGTAACGAAGGCACAATATGCTATATACGTTATATACAAATTTGTAAAGTGCGGTAGAGTGTCAGTAACGCAATCCGGTGAGGGGGCCGATATGATTAAGGCTGTTATTTTTGACATGGACGGAACGCTGGTCGACACCGAGCGTTTGGGGATTAAGGCCTGGAAGGCAGGCGCCGCTGAGCTGGGGCTCGCGATTGATGATGCGCTGATCCATCAGTTTATCGGTCGCACGCTGTCCGATGTCATGGACATCCTCGATAAGCATTACGGCAGCCACGAAACCACCGAGGCGGTCTA
>OFMC01002116.1_pt1 | contig 13314 bp, 12 predicted proteins | sample 1541271 | NCBI WGS metagenome assembly OFMC01 (sample SAMN04209252, study PRJEB22552) | human gut metagenome | biome: gut; material: feces | host: Homo sapiens | place: USA: Oklahoma | reverse complement strand
ACACACTCTGAAAAATCGCCTGTTTCAATGTGGCTTTCATCCATTGGCAGATCATATTTTTTCATAACATCTAAAAATGCTCTTTTTCGCTGGCAGGCATCTGTATTTCCAGGCGGTCCTGCCAAAAAAGCGAAATTATGATACCCATGGTCACGCACTAAATGCTCCACTAATTCATACATTCCATTATAATTATCGACAATAATAGACGTCCAATTAGGTCTGTCGGTCTGCTCATTTATGAGCACACATGGAACATTGCGAAAATATTCCAGGTATTGCTTTCCATAATCACTCTTCATAAAAATGCTCATCATGCCATATGTCATAATCAAGACATCTGCTTTGACATATCTCGCATAATCATAAATTGCACTTTTTTGATAATCCCATCCTATTGATGTATCAGGTGGATACAGCTGCGCTGTATAAGGACTGCTCACATTCATAAAATACATTAACTGCACATCGCACTCCTTTGATGCCTGATCAATTCCCTTCATAATGTTGATTGCGTGCGGTGAGTTAGCATTGCCAATCACAACTCCTATTTTACAGCGCTCCTGCATTTTTATCCCTCCTTTTTTTGAGCCAATAGTCTTATTTCTATAAAAATCAAAATTTACTTCATCATTTCTGCATCTTTTTTTGCCTTTTCCACAGCTGCCACAAGATTATCCCCGGCACGCTCCATCGCATCAAAGACTTCTTTTTGTTCATCCTGATTCCCTGCTGCCGTGCTTGTTCCTGTCAAAATGGCTGTATGCTCATCTGGTGTAAAATCCTCTTCATCCTGCACATCAATCGCGAAAGTGAGAGGATCTAGCTTGCTCAATTCTCTTGCGATAAAATGTGCAAACAAAAATGAGCCATACTCGTTTGTGTGTGTCATGTCTCCCGGGTGGAAATAGACACGGCTAGCTTCTTTTCCATTTTTCTTGATTAAATCTGCTGCATATTTATGAAGGTCAATTACAGGCACACCAGTCTCTTCCCCTACCTCAAAAACAGCCTGCGCATGCTCTGCTAAAAGATCATTGTATGTGCCGTCATCCTTCCAAGTATTGCGCGCAAGCGGTGTTACAAGAATCGGAACTCCGCACAGTCCACGAATCTCATTTACATAATTCATCAGATTTTCCTTATAGCCTGTCTGTGCCTGCAGATGTGCCAGCTTCTGATCGTTATGACCAAACTGAAACAAGCAAAAATCACCCGGACGAATATCCTTCTTTACGATATCGTAGTGTCCCTCATTACGAAAGGTTTCTGTGGTAAGTCCGCTGTGCGCCTGGTTATCAATGGCTGTACTTCCTCCGATAAAATATGCAAGGCACTGTCCCCATGAACTGTAGCATCCGCCCGGCATATATGGCTTTGGACAAGTCTGATCAGTAACTGTGGAATCTCCTGCCAGATAGACTGCCGGAATTTTTGTCTTTGCAGAAAGCTTCTCTGCTGCCATGCCAACACTCTTTAATTTCGTCAGATCCTCACATGCCACTGAAAAGCCAATCTTTGTGATTGTCATGCACTCGCTGTGAAAACGCGGGATCATCTCGCCAAAATGCAGATAAAGTGTTCCCTCAATCACCTCTCCTGCCTTTCTTTTTCCAAGACGCAATAGCTGCTTTCTTCCTGCAAATACAAATAGCTGCTCTATTTCTTTGGCAGTCTCTATTTTATATGTGATGTAATAAATGCCCTCGCCATCTGCATCAGCATAGTAATCAGCTACCTGCAAGCCCTGTGCGTTTTCGCTGCCTTCCTCAAAGCCGTCACCAAGCTCAGGAATATAGTCTGCAGCCTTAGTATCTAGCGTATATATCATAATCGTTATATCTCCTCTTATTTTCACATTTCACAGCATCTTGACCGTTTTCACCTGAATTAAAATACTATGATTTGTGTGTTTTTCATAATTTTGTCTTTATCATACACGCTTTTACGCAGAATTGCAACCTTTTTAAAACATAAAAAGGACAGGTACCAACTTCTGTCAACACCTGTCTCTTTTATCATAAGTTCGTGATCTTTATGCAACAACAATCTTCTTAAAGTTCTTCTTACCCTTCTTAATCACGAGTCCTTCTGCCGGAATCTCATTTGCTGCAAAGCTCATGCGGATATCTGTTACTTTCTCATCGTTTACACTGACACCACCCTGCTCTACTGCACGGCGCGCCTCTGAACGTGACTTAGCAAGACCTGCCTTTACAAGAAGACTTAAGATATCAAGCTTTTCACCTTCACCTTCTGCAAAATCAGCTGCGCTAAGTTCAACTGCAGGAATCTCTGCTGCATTTCCTGCACCAAACAATGCCTTTGCTGCGCTCTCAGCCTTCTTTGCTTCTTCCTCACCGTGAACAAGCTTTGTCAGCTCAAATGCTAAGATTTCCTTTGCCTTATTTAACTGGCTTCCTTCCCACTTATCCATCTCGTCGATCTGCTCAAGTGGAAGGAAGGTTAACATACGGATGCACTTTAAAACGTCAGCATCTGCAACGTTTCTCCAGTACTGGTAGAAATCGTATGGGCTTGTCTTCTCTGGATCCAGCCATACAGCACCTGAAACTGTCTTACCCATCTTCTTACCCTCGGAGTTTAACAGCAGCGTAATGGTCATTGCACCTGCGTCCTCTCCCAGCTTACGACGGATCAGCTCGGTACCTCCTAACATGTTGGACCACTGGTCATCACCACCAAACTGAAGGTTGCAGCCGTATTTCTGGAACAGCATGTAGAAGTCGTAGCTCTGCATAATCATGTAGTTGAACTCGAGGAAGGACAGGCCCTTCTCCATGCGCTGCTCGTAGCACTTGGCGCGGAGCATGTTGTTGACGGAGAAGCAGGCACCCACATCACGCAGCAGCTCAACATAATTCAGGTTCAGCAGCCAGTCGGCATTGTTCAGCATCAGAGCCTTACCCTCAGAGAAATCGATGAACTTCTCCATCTGCTTCTTGAAGCAGGCTGCATTGTGAGCAATGTCCTCCTTGGTCAGCATCTTGCGCATATCGGTACGGCCAGAGGGATCACCGATCATGGTGGTACCGCCGCCGATCAGGGCGATGGGCTTGTTGCCAGCCATCTGCAAGCGCTTCATCAGGGTCAGGGCCATAAAATGGCCTGCTGTCAGGCTGTCCGCAGTGCAGTCAAAGCCAATATAGAAAGTGGCCTTGCCGTTGTTGATGAGGTCAATGATCTCATTGTCGGTGATCTGGGCTACCAGACCGCGAGCCTGCAGTTCTTCGTAAAGGGTCATGGGATTATCCTCCTGTTTTATCGGGCAGAGGACAAAAGAAAACGCCCCCTGCCAAAAATGAATTTGGCAGAGGGCGAGAAAATCGCGGTACCACCTCTGTTTGCCGCTCCCTCACGGAAACGGCCTCACGAGTGCGCCCCACAGAGATGGGATACACTCCTGCGTTTGTAACGCTCGCATGCGGCACAGCCTACTAGCCAAAGCATTCAGCCTGCAACTCCGGGAGGTATTTCCCCTGCTGTTCTGCACACCCCTTGCACCAACCGGGGTCTCTCTGGGCAGACACTAACAAAGTACTTGTTCCCTTCAACGTCTTTCAACAAAAATCAGTTTAGCACAAATCAGCAGGGTTGTCAATCACCGGTTTCATGCTCGGCCAGCCCCAGCATCTCTCGAGCATTGGCACGGGAAAGCTCCGTGACATGGTCACCAGAAATGATATGAGCCAGTGCGTCCACTCTGCCTTCGGTATCCAGCGGGTGGATCTCAGTATAGGTTCGCTCATTCGTGATATTCTTCTGGATAAGCAGATGGCAGTCGGCCAGTGCAGCGATCTGCGCTGTGTGGGTGATGCAGAGGATCTGGTGATCCTTTGCACTCTGTTTGAGCACCTCACCGATGCGGCTGGCTGCCTTGCCGGACACGCCGCTGTCGATCTCATCGTAGATGACCGTAGGCACTGCGTCCTTATCGGCCATAGCGTTCTTGATTGCCAGCGTGATACGGCTCAGCTCACCACCGGAAGCGATTTTTGCCAGCGGCTTGGGATCCTCACCGGGGTTCGTGGAAATATAAAACTCCACGCTGTCCTGGCCATTGCTGGCCAGCGGGCCGCGGGTATGGCGCAGGGTCATGCGGACACCGGGCATGTTCAAAAAATCCAGTGTGCCGGAGATGCGCCTGTTCAGCTCCTCAAAGGCTTTCAGGCGGGTCTGGGTCAGTACCTCGGCCTTATCCCGGGCCAGTACATAGAGCCGATGCTTTTCAGCCTGCAGGTGCTCTGTCCGCTCCTGAGAGAATTGGATGCGGTCCAGTTCTTCCCTTGCCTGCTGTCCAAAGGCGATGATATCTTCCACAGTATCACCGTATTTTCGCTTGAGCTTGTAGATCAGATCCATCCGCTGTTCGATCTCATCCAGCTCTGCATCATTCGTCTCGTAGCCCTCCAGCCGCCCGATCAGGTCAGCAGAAAGGTCTTTTGCGGTGTAATAAAGATCCAGCAGCTGTCCGGCGGCAGCAGAAAGGCCGCTGTCCAGTTGGGCAGCACCATCGATCGCATTGGAGGCTTCCCCCAGCAGATCAACGGCACCCGGGGCATCATCTCCGCCCGAAAGCAGCGCATAGCTCTGGGAGATGCGCTCCCGGATGGTGGAGGCATTCGCCAGCACCTTACGGCGGGCCGCCAGCGTCTCCTCTTCGCCTGCGGTCAGGCTGGCATCCTCGATCTCCTGTACCTGATAACTCAGCAGATCGATCTTTCGCTGTTTTTCACCCTCATCGGTGATGATGGCATCCAGCTCCTTTTTGACCTTGATAAGCTCCCGGTAAACAGCATAATACTCCTGATATACCGCCCCGTTCTGGGCGTAGGCATCCAGGATACCCTCATGGCGAGCCGGGTTCAACAGGCCTACGGAATCGTGCTGGCCGTTGATGTTGATGAGCCCACCGCACAGTTCCCGCAGAATGGCTGCTGTGGCAGGCATTCCATTGATGCGGCAGGTGCTCTTGCCCTCAGCAGTGATCTCACGGCTCAGGGTCAGCGCTTCTGAACGCTCATACCCCGCCTTTTCCAGGCTGTCCAGCACTGCAGGCGGAACATCATCAAATGCCGCCCGGATGACTGCTTTTGCAGCCCCCGTGCGCACCAGATCCTTGGAGGTGCGGTTGCCCAGAATGGCATTGATGGAGTCGATCAGGATAGATTTGCCCGCACCGGTCTCGCCGGTAAGGACATTCAGGCCCTTCTCAAAGTGCACGTTGGCCTTCTGGATGACTGCAACATTTTCAATTTGCAGACTGCTCAACATGTTCGTTCTCTCCTGCCTTTATTTCTGCCCGATGTAATGCCCAAGCTCGGTGCAAATGGTCTTTGCGTCCCGCTCTGAGCGGGCCACGATCAGAAAGGTATCGTCACCAGAAAGGGTGCCGACCACATTTTTCCACTTGAGTGCGTCAAACACCTCGCAGGCCGCATTAGCCATGCCGGAATAGCATTTGACAAGCACCACATGGCCCGCAAAGTCCACCCCCAAAACCGATTCATGGAAGATGGTCTCAAACCGGGCCTGCATCTTGGGGTTCAGTACCTCGCTGTGGCTGGAAACATAGCGGTAGCCGGTGGTGGTAGCAGCTTTGACAAGGTTCATCTCCCGGATATCGCGGGAGATGGTTGCCTGTGTGGCATCAAAACCCTCCTTGCTCAGGTACTCCAACAGAGTCTCCTGCCGGCTGATGGGATTCTCCTGGATCAGACGCAGGATGGCCTGCTGCCGCTTCTGCTTGCTCTTGTTATCCCCTCGGCTGGTGCGTCCCATGTGATCTTCTCCCTTCGTTGTGTTTGTGTCATCGTCTGCCGCGCAGTTTCTGGTCAATGGCCTGGAACTGGTCGGCCTTGCTGAAGGTGATGAGCTGCACGACCTGGTCAGACAGCCGCACCTCCGCGGTGGCTCCGGCTTTTACGGAATAGCCCGCATCCCCATCACAACTGATAAAAACTTCTTCATCTGCCACCTGGCCCACACAGAGGTTGATCTTGCGCTCCTGCGCAAAAACCATGGCCGGGCTGGCAAGGCTGTGGGGGCAGATGGGCGTGACAACGATACCCTTGGTCTGAGAATCAAGGATCGGCCCGCCTGCCGCCAGAGAATAAGCGGTGGAGCCGGTTGGCGTTGCCACAATGACACCATCGCCCCGGTAATGCTCCACCAGGATATCATCACAATAGATGCTGAAATCCACTGCCTGCTGCAGGCGGCCCTTGGTCATTACCACATCATTCAGGGCATGGCCCTCCCAGCTGTCATCCCCCAGCACACGGACATAGAGCAGCATCCGGTTATCCAGAAAATATTCACCCCGGGCTACGGCGGAGAGCTTGGCTTCCATTTCATCGACCTCACAGGTGGCCAGAAAGCCGCACCGGCCCAGATTGATGCCGAGAATGGGCTTTCTGTATTCCAGTGAGAGGTTGGCTTCATGCAGGATGGTGCCATCTCCTCCGATGGTCAGGATGACATCCGTCCGTTCCAGGCATTCCTTCTGGGTCAGATACTCCACGCCCATGGTCATGCACTCGGCCTGCAGGCCGTCCTGCATCAGCACCTGTGCCCCATGGGTCAGCAGGATCTGCGCCGCACGCTGGGCAATGCCGTAGGCCATAGCCTTGCCGGGGTTTGGGGAAATGTAGACGGTCATCGTCCGCGCCCTCCCTGATTTTATGGATTATGGTTCAGCGGTCCAGCGTAGAATGGCTGGATGCCACCACCTGTTCAGCAACCGAATCATCCAGTGCACCGGGTTCATCGCTCTTCTGAACGAACATCAGATATTCAATGTTTCCCTCAGGGCCCTTGACAGGGCTGAAATCCAGTCCACAGACCTTGAAGCCGTTAGCAGCAGCATAGCCCATGGCATTGTGCAGCACCTCACGGTGGGTGGCAGGGTCACGGACAACGCCGTTTTTGCCCACTTTTTCGCGGCCAGCCTCAAACTGGGGCTTGACCAGGCAAACACCCATAGCGTCCGGGGTCGTGATGGCCTGCGCCACCGGGAAGATATGGTGCAGCGAGATAAAAGAGACATCTACGCTAAAAAACTCGATTGGCTCTGCCAGCTGGTCAAGGGTCACGTTGCGGATGTTTGTGCGCTCCATATTGACCACCCGCTCATCGGTGCGCAGACTCCATGCCAGCTGACCGTAGCCCACATCCACTGCGTAGACCTTGACTGCACCATTTTGCAGCATACAGTCGGTAAAGCCGCCGGTGGATGCGCCAATGTCCATGCAGACTTTGCCCTTGGGGGTCAGCGGAAAACACTGCATCGCCTTTTCCAGTTTCAGGCCGCCGCGGCTGACATAACCGATATCATGGCCGCGCACCTCCACCTTGGCATCCTCTTTGATCATCTCACCGGCTTTGTCTACCTTCTGTTCATTGACAAAGACCACGCCGGACATGATCATCGCCTTGGCGCGCTCACGGCTCTGGATCAGACCATGCTGAACCAGATATTGATCCAAACGAATCTTCAAGATTCTGCTCCTTTCCATGTACGGATGGCCTGTGTCAGATGTTCAGCATCCAGGCCGGTGCTCTGCTTGATCTGCGGAACCGTCGCATGGGGCAGACGCACATCCTCCACACCACGGTGGATATAAGCACCCTGCCAGCCTGCTTTCCGCAGAGCCATTTCCAGATGCTCACCGATGCCGCCGCAGGCTACGCATTCCTCTGCGAACAAAACAACGTCATATCTTGAAATTTCAGAAATAAGCTCGGGTGTAAAGGGATATATCTTTACAAGCTTATATACATCACAGGGAACGTTTTCTTTGCTCAGAAGCTTCGCCGCAGTCAGCACATCCTCGACTTCGTCGGCGTAACTGACCATTACAGTCTTGGCATCAGGGGCGGTATAGAGCTGGTCATATTCTCTGCCGGAACAGCCAAACTGCGCCAGTGCTGCACTCTCACCACCGCGGGGATACCGGATTGCCCGGGGGCCCTGCATCTCATCACTGAGCAGGATGGGCAGCCAGTGCCGCAGTTCGGCATAGTTGGAGGGCGAATAGACAGAGATCCCCACCTGACTGAGGAAGGCCGGGTCAAAGATTCCCTGATGGGTCTCGCCGTCTGCCGGAACAAAACCGGCACGGTCGATGGCAAGGACAACGTTCTCCTTCAGCAGGTTCACATCATGGATGATCTGGTCATAGGAACGCTGCAGGAAGGTGGAGTAGATGCAGACTACCGGCAGCATTCCCTGGCTGGCAAGGCCCGCTGCAAAGGTCACAGCATGCTGCTCTGCCATGCCCACATCAAAGAAACGCTTGGGATGGGTGTGTGCAAAGAATTGCAGGCCCGTACCATACTTCATGGCGGCCGTGATGGCACAGATCTTCTGGTTTTCTGCGCCCTCCTTGTTCAGAACATTGCCGAACACCGTCGAGAAAGACTCCTTGGGAGCCACCTCAGGGTCTGGGATGCTGTTGACCAGATCAAAGGTCGAAACACCGTGGAAGTTACCGGGGTTGCTCTCAGCCGGGGCATAGCCCTTGCCTTTCTTGGTCACGACATGCAGGAAATGGGGGCCGGGCTGCCTGTGGATATCGCGCAAGATTCCCTCAAGCTCCGGCTCATTGTTACCATCAAAAGGACCATAATAGTGGAAGCCCATATCCTCGAACATGGTTGAGTGATACATTGCCCTGCGCACCATGGCCTTGCTGTTCTGGATCGCCGATTTCAGCGGTGGGCCGATGACAGGCACGCCATCCAGAAAGGAACGCACATTTTCCTTGGCATCGTAGTAGCGGCTGGTGGTGCGCAGATGGCTCAGGTAGCGGGACAACGCGCCCACATTCTTGGAAATGGACATCTTGTTGTCATTCAGGATGACCAGCAGATTGTCCAGCCCGCCGATATTGTTCATCCCCTCGTAGACCATACCGCCGGTAAAGGCACCGTCACCAATGAGGGCAACCACCTGTCCCGGCTCGCCCCGCAGCTTTTTGGCCCAGGCAATGCCCACAGCCAGTGAAAGCGCGGTGTTGCCGTGACCGGCAATAAAAGCATCATGCTCACTTTCGTTGGGGTTCGGGAAACCGGAAATGCCATCCAGCTGTCGCAGCTTGGCAAAGCCCTCGCGGCGGCCGGTCAGCAGCTTGTGGGTATAGCACTGATGGCCCACATCAAACACGATCTCATCCGTGGGGGTGGTCAGCACCCGGTGCAGAGCCACCGTCAATTCCACAGCACCCAGATTGGATGCCAGATGGCCGCCGGTCTTTGATACGTTATCCAGAAGAAATTCACGGATTTCTGCGCAAAGCTGCACGGTCTGCTGACTGGACAGCTTTTTCAGATCGCTGGGCTGAGAGATTTTCTCCAGCAAAGGCGAATTCATAAATTCACGTCCTTCTCACGTTTTGAAATGGGGCGCTCAGAGGCCCATAGGATAGAGGAAGCCGACCAGTATACCCAGTGCAAAACCGGCCATAACCTGCAGCGGAGTGTGACCAACCATCTCTTTCAGGTGCATATTCTGCAGGAAGGGATTGTTTTTCTCGGTCACTTCGATCCACTGCTCCAGCATCTTGTTCAGCACCTTGGCCTGCTCGCCGGTCTCGCGGCGCACACCCATAGCATCGTGCATGGTGATGATGGCAACAACTGCGGCCACCGCAAAGATAGCCGAATGGATGCCCTCGCTGCGTGCCGTAGCAATGACCATGGCCGTTACCGTGGCGCTGTGGGCACTGGGCATACCGCCATCGCCCCACATCCGCTCCAGCTGGAACCTACCCAGCAGGACGAAGTTGATGATGGTCTTGAGCACCTGCGCCACAAACCAGGACAACAGGGATACTGTAAGGATCTCATTGAACGTCAGGACGCTATGGATAAATTGCATGGTAGTTCCACCTTCTTGTTTTTTCGGATCAGCTGCGGCGCACCAGCAGCTCTTTTGCCAGCTGCTCCAGGAAAGCGGCCTTTTCGCCAAATTCCGCGTGCAGGGAAGCGCAGGTCTCGTTGTTCAGTTTTTTTGCCAGCTCCATGGCACCCTCGGCCCCATACAAGGTCACAAAGGTGGTCTTGCCGTTCTCACTGTCGCTGCCAATGGGTTTGCCCAGCTGTTCGGCGGTGCTGGTCACATCCAGCACATCGTCCACGATCTGGAACACCAGACCAATGCCGAAGGCATAGTCCTCCAGCTCCTTGCACTGGGTCTCATTGGCCTGAGCAGCGGCAGCACCCATCTGAACAGCAGCATTGATGAGCGCACCGGTCTTGTTCCGGTGAATCAGCCGCAGCTGCTCCTCGGTGGCAGCCAGTGCCTCATATTTCAGGTCAAGCTCCTGCCCATAAACCATGCCATGGCTGCCCGCACCAGCGCCCAAGGCCCTTGCGGCCCGCACACTGACAATGGGCGAAGCCGGTGCATTTGCAACCACGTTGAACGCCTCGGTCAACAGTACATCGCCGGCCAGCATAGCAGTGGATTCACCAAAGGCCTTGTGGCAGCTGGGCTTGCCCCGGCGCAGGTCATCGTTGTCCATGCAGGGCAGATCATCATGGATCAGAGAATAGCAGTGCAGCATCTCGACCGCCGCCGCAAACTGCTCGGCTGCTTCAGCGCTGCCGTTGAGCATATCGCACACGGCCAGAACCAGCACTGCGCGGATGCGTTTGCCGCCGCCCAGCAGGCTGTAACGTGCAGCCCGGCAGACCTCAGATTCCTCGGGCAAAAAAGTCTCGCAGGCCTTTTCCAGTGCCTGATTTGCCCTGGCAAGATACTCTTGATACTGCTTCGCGTAATCCATGAAACTTCCTCCTTAATGTGCGGCATACGGCCGGGGGGCCCGCTGCGCGTCGATCTCATCCAGCTGCAGCGTGGCCTTTTCCAGCGTACCGTTACAATAATCCATCAGGGATGCGGCTTCGGCATAGAGTTTGACCGATTCCGCCAGCGTTGTTTCCGGCTGCTGCATCTGTTCAAGGATGGCTTCCAGCCGGGTCATTCCATCCTCAAAGCTTTTGGGTGCTCTCATCCAGTTCCTCCACTGTGTTGACCGTGCAGGTCACGCGGTGTTCCGTGCCCTGGAGTTTACAGGTCTGCCCGGGCCGGAGCGCATCCGGCGTGCAGATCCTTCCCCTATTGTCCTGCACCATGGCATAGCCGCGGGCCAGCACACCATAGGGGTTCAGGGATGCGGCAAGTGCTGCCGTATGCTTCAGACGCAGCTCTCCGGCCTGCAGCTTACCTCTGGCGGCAGTTTGCAGCCGCCCGGCCAGAGTCTCCAGGCGGGCAGCACGCTCCTCCAGCGCTGCCTGTACACCAGCACGGGAAAGCAGCTGTTCGGTCTGTTCCAGCCTATTATAACATAAACTCAGCTTAAATTGGATACAATTGTGAATATTTTCTTCCAAAGTGCATAATTTCCGTCCTTGTTCGGCACGGTCGGGCACAGCAAGCTCTGCCGCCGCTGAGGGCGTGGGCGCGCGCTGATCTGCCACAAAATCCAGGATCGTAAAATCGATCTCGTGACCAATGGCGCTGATGAGGGGCGTTTTGCAGCGGTAGGCCGCCCGGGCAATGACCTCGGCATTGAATACCCACAGGTCCTCCCGGCTTCCGCCGCCGCGCGCTACAATGATCTCGTCCACCCGCCCGCTTTTGTCCAGCCGGGTAATGGCATCGGCGATCTCCTCTGCCGCTTCAAAGCCCTGCACATTCACAGGAGCCAGCAGCAGACGCACTGCGGGCCAGCGCCGACCGATGACATTGCGGATATCCTGCAGTGCAGCACCAGTCTTGCTGGTAACAAGGCCGATACACTGCGGGAACCGGGGCAGCGGCTTTTTATGCTCCGGTGCAAAAAGCCCCTCTTTGTCCAGCTTTGCCTTCAGCTGTTCAAAGGCCAGCTGTGTCGAACCGATGCCGTCCGGAAACATGTCGTTGACATAGACCTGAAACGCACCGTCCCGCTCGTAGAGGGTCACACGGCAGCGCACCACCACCTTCATACCCTCTTCGGGCTGGAAGCCCAGCCGCCGCGCATCGGAGCGGAACATCACAGCCCTGACGCTGGCGGCTTCGTCCCGCAGGGAAAAGTAGCAGTGCCCGCTCCGGGCGTTCTGCACAAAGTTGGCAATCTCGCCCCGCAGGGCCAGATCGAACAGAACATCATTCACGTCCAGCAGATTCTTGACGTACCGGTTCAGGGCCGAGACTGAAATCACTTCAGCCATAATCCAGCCCCCTGTGCGGCAAGAATGGATACACCGATGGCGTTGTCACTGGAATACTGCCCGGGCACGAAATACACCTGCGGAAGGCGCTGCTGCACCCAGGCGCGGATGATATCACTGCTCATCACACCGCCCGCACAGACCACCGGCAGGCCGGGGTATTCCTTCTGGGCGGCTTTTGTCATCTTGACCACGGTGTCTGCCACACAGAGCAGGCAGTATTTGCAGACATACTCCGGGGTTTTGCCCTCCTTCAGCAGGGCATTGCACTGATTCTCCAGCCCCGAAAGACTGCACTGCATCCCCTTCACGCTGGATCTGGGCTTGATGGCTTCCTCACACAAGGCAGCCAGACGGGAAACTTCCACACCTGCCGGGAAGCCAAACCCCAGCTTGACCCCCACACGATCCACCGCCTGCCCGGCGTATAGGTCGGTGCTGGTGCCCAGTGTAGTGATCTCCTTTACCTCATTGCAGAGCAGAAGATCCGTTGTACCGCCTGAGATGTGGAAGAGCAGCACTTTCTGGCGGAAGAGCTCTTCCCCTTTTGCTGCAAACAGCGCTGCCGCCGCGTGCCCCTGCTGATGGGTGGTATGAATCAGCGGGATGCCCCGGGCCTGCGCAAAGGCTGTGGCCGCGCTGACACCCGCCAGGAAGCAGGGCATGTAGCTTCCCTCCACGGGGCGCGGCTTCTGGGAAACGCCCACTGCCGAGATTTGGGTCAGATCAAACTCCCGGCCAAGCTCCTCCAGCATCTCGGGCAGAGCCGCGGTATGGTGGAAGAGCGCATCACTCTGCCGCAGGCCCAGTTGGCCCTCCTTGACCGGCAGAAAACGTTTCTTTGCGCAAACAACCTCTCCGGCTGTGTGAAAAACCGCCAGAGAGGTTGCATAGTTGCTTGTGTCGATGCCCAGCGTATAGTGGCTCACTGTTCTTCCGACTCCACCGGCTCCGTATCCAGACCCTGCTCACGGGCAACAGCACCCAGCAGACCATTCACGAACTGATAGTCCTCATCTGCGCCGTATTTCTTGGTCAGCTCCACAGCCTCATTGATGACAACACCGGGCTTAC
>OFMC01002109.1_pt1 | contig 13361 bp, 10 predicted proteins | sample 1541271 | NCBI WGS metagenome assembly OFMC01 (sample SAMN04209252, study PRJEB22552) | human gut metagenome | biome: gut; material: feces | host: Homo sapiens | place: USA: Oklahoma | reverse complement strand
AATACATCGGAAAGAAATTTACCATTTACTCAATTATAGTTATATTTTTATCAAGTATATTTGTGGATATTCTTCCACCTTATGTATTCACTAATGACGTGCTTTTGATAAGCGTGTTTGGTGGAATTATCAATGGATTTGCAATAAGCTTATGCCTTAACGCTGGTGCAACAACCGGTGGTACAGATTTTATAAGCATATTCTTATCACACGAAAAAGGAATAGATGCCTGGAACTATATTCTGCTTGGAGATGTTGTAATGCTTGCTATTGCCGGTGCTATGTTTGGCTGGTCAATCGCTCTTTACTCAATCATATACCAGTTCTGTAGTACTCAGGTTATCCAGTGGTTATATAAGCGTTACAAGAAGGAAACTCTTTTTATTATCTCAGACAAGTCTGATGAAATATACCAGATTATTAAAGAAACTACTCATCACGATGCTACTCTATTCAAGGGAGTTGGCTGTTATGAAGGCAGGGAAAAGACACTTCTTTACTCTGTAATTCATTCAGAGGCAACAAGACAGCTTATACCGCTTATACGAAGTGCTGATCCTCACGCCTTTATAAATATAGTTAAAACCGAAGAACTAGATGGACGTTTTCACGATATCCCTCACGATTGATTATCTCCACTCAACATCTCCAGCTTCAGCTACAGCCTTTCTTAAGCCAGCAAGACGATTAATCGCTTCATTAAGTGTATCGTCCTGCTTGGCAAAATGAAATCTTATAAGATTATTTACATCTTCCCTAAAGAAGCTTGAACCCGGTACTGCCGCAACCCCTACATACTGTGCCAGCCATTCACAGAACTTCACATCATCTTTTACTCCAAATTCACTCACATCAACAAGCACATAATAAGCACCCTGTGGGTCTGTATATTTTAAACCAAGCTTTTCTAAACCGCCGACAAATACCTCTTTCATATGTGCATAATGTGCCGCAAGTTCATCATAATACTTGTCATCGAATTTCAATCCAACTGTTGCGGCTTCCATAAGTGGTGCGGCCGCACCTACTGTAAGAAAATCGTGTACCTTCTTAACCCTGTCGATTATTTCAGGATTAGCAATTACATATCCAAGTCTCCAGCCTGTAATAGAATATGTCTTTGACAATGAATTACATACGATAGTTCTTTCTCTCATTCCGTCAAGTGCCTGCATATATATATGTTTGTTAGGTGCGTACACAATATGCTCATACACTTCATCTGTCACAACATAGGCATCATATTTCTTTACGACATCTGCTATTGCAGTTAATTCCTCGAATGTAAATACCTTTCCACAAGGATTTGACGGATTGCACAGGATAAGTGCTTTCGCTCCCTGTTTAAAAGCATTTTCTAACTGCTCAATGCTAAATGTAAAATCTGGTGGAACAAGTGGAACATATATCGGTTCTGCTCCTGAAAGAATAGTATCTGCACCATAATTCTCGTAAAATGGTGAGAAGATTACTACCTTATCCTTAGGATTGGTAATGCTTAACATTGTCGCCATCATAGCCTCTGTACTTCCACATGTAACTACAATCTCTGATTCAGGGTCAACCTTAATTCCTGAAAAATGTTCATATTTGGCAGCTATTGCATCTCTGAAATTCTTAGCTCCCCAAGTCAAAGCATACTGATGAGGTCCTTCACTTGCAACCTCTGACAGTCTGTCTGTTATCTGCTTAGGTGGGTTAAAATCTGGAAAGCCCTGTGATAAATTCACTGCACCATATTTATTGGCTATTCTTGTCATTCTTCTTATAACAGAATCTGTAAAATCTTTCGTTCTCTCGCTTAATTCTTTCATAATCTGCTCTTTCTTCCAATTACCGGATATTTAATCTTTCCACAGTAACAAACATATATTGTACTGCCTTATCAGTATAACATACTTTTATCATATGTTAATAGTATATTACCTAGATTGTGTGCATTATTGTGCAGTTATACACTATTTTTTATATCAATAATGTATAATTACTTCTGTGCTTCTGCATATAATCTGACATATTGTTTAGAATTTCATACTATACACTTTAAGGTCAACTTTCCCATTAACTACTTCAATCCCTTCTGCCTTAAGCAGCTGCTCCTGTTGTCCTGCACCGCCAAATGCAAATGCACCCGACAGTTCTCCCTTGGAATTAACAACCCTGTAACATGGTATATTATCTGGGTCAGGATTTCTATGAAGTGCATTACCTACTGCTCTTGCCATTCCTTTATTACCAGCAAGCTCCGCTATCTGTCCATAGGTCGCAACACAGCCCTTAGGTATTTTCTTTACCGCTTCATATATCCTTTTTGTTGGATTATCAGTAACAAGCTCGTAGCTTTCCTTAATCATTGTCTTAATAGCATCATCTGGCACTGAACCATCAAGAATTATTGTGTTCCAGTTCTCCTTGTTCTGGTGCCATCCGGGAATTACCGATTTGAAAGCACTTCTCCAGTAATCTCTCCATTCTTTATCTGCCTTCACATTAAGATTAACGTATCCGTCTTTCTCATATATCCATAAAAAAGCCTTCTTGCTGCATTTAACCCTCACTAACTGCCAGTTAGTATCACGAAAAGGTGTTTCTACATATGTATCAGGAAATGCCAAGCCATAGTCCAGTGCTTCTTTTCTGCTCTGCATAACTTTCCTCCCTCTTTATTTAATCAATGTATCTGTTGTTAATTTAAAAAAACTGTTTACAGTTCATATTATTAATAGTATCTGTGCTATCAGATTAAATATTTAACCATATAACCACAGTATAACTTTTAACATACTCACTGTAAACAGTAATGCATTATTTGATATATTTAACTGTTAATTATTAACTGCCTTACCTTCTGCAAAGCTGTTATTGGCAATCATACCATTTTCTATATTTAAATCTGCCTCTTTGCTGTCAAGCTTATCTGTCATTATAAATAACACAAGCCCTGCCGTAAACAATAACACTATCATAGACACACCGATATTAATGCTTCCAAATATCTGAGAAGCCGCACCTACAACCAATGTTCCCAAAAAAGAAGCTCCTTTTCCGCATATATCCATAAGTCCGAAATATTCTCCTGACCTTTCAGCCGGTATTATCTTTGCAAAATAAGAACGTGACAACGCCTGTATGCCGCCCTGAAACATACCAACAAATATAGCTAATACCCAGAACTGCCACTGGCTTTTCATAAATACTGCAAATACTGTAATTCCTATGTACGCTATTATGCAGGCAGTTATAAGACGTCCTGTGCTGTATTTTGAGGCAAGCCTTCCGAATATAATAGCAAATGGAAATGCTACAAGCTGTGTAACAAGAAGTGCCAGAAGCAGCCCCGTTGAATTAAGTCCAAGTGCTGAACCATAAGCTGTCGCCATATCTATTATTGTATACACGCCGTCAATATAGAAGAAAAATGCTACAAGGAACAAGAATATTTTCTTCTGCTTTACAACTCCACAGAGTGTATCCTTAATTCTTACAAAGCTTTCCTTTACTGCGTGTGGCTTTCTTTCAACATAATTAATCTGCTTATAATTCTTAATAAGCGGAACTGTCATTAAGAACCACCATAAAGCTACTATTACAAATGATATGAGCATTGCCGCATTTAATGAAATACCCAGTTTATTATATCCCAGCACAAATATAAGACTTATAAGAAACGGAATACAGCTTCCTGCATATCCATAAGCGTATCCATTTGATGATACAATATCCATTCTTTCATCAGTTGTAACATCTGACAACATCGAATCATAAAATACAAGACTTGATGAAAAACATACCTTAGCAATAATAAATACAACAAGAAATGATATCCACCAGCTAGTCACTCCCATTGCAATACATGACAGGCAGCCAGCTACAACACAGCCTGTAAAGATAGTTTTTTTAAAGCCTTTGGTATCTGCCAATGTTCCAAGCACAGGACCTAATACAGCTACAATAAGTGTAACTATAGATGCTGCATATCCCCAATATGCCAGATAATCAACATCAGATATCCCAGCATTTTCTGCAAGATAATTAAAATATATAGGTAATATCGTAGACACCATAAGAATAAATGCCGAATTACCAACATCATATAATATCCAGCCTTTTTCATTAGCTGTAAGCTTAAATCTGTTATTGCTTTTACCCCTCATACTGCACCTCTTTCTTTATAAAGCTTTCCACATTCTGAATGTTGTCCGATATACACTGTTTCTGATTATTATCACAACCTTCTATAAGAACCGAACCAAAGCTATAATTAAATGCTTTATCCAGCTCACAATCATTATTTAAAAATCCGTCAAATTTAATAATTGACTGATATGCTGTATTCTTAGCGTGCCTGTATAACGATAATAATTTTACTGTGCTGTCATTACACTCTTTGTTCTTATGATAATTCACAATCAGTCCGTGCATTTCCTTATAATTACCAGATAACTTAAGTAAAAGATATATAAACCAGCGTTTTAGATGCGATGGAGCAACCAGCAGATTGTTATAGGAAATCATTCCTTCAAGTGCCTTTTTTACTTCCTGCATAGTTGTACCAGGATAAAATTCACTGATTACTTTTGCATTTTCTTCTGATGGAATAATGTGTCTTACTAATGACTGTGTAATTGAATTTTTCTTATCCATAATCATAAGTTCTCTGTCAAATTCCACTTCTATCTCTGCATGCGATATTCCGCTTTCATTTATTTTTTGTTCAATATAACCATGACTGCTTACATCAAGTGCAAAATGATTAAGAACACCGTATGTGTAAGCCAGATATGGCTCTCTGTCTTTCTTTTCTGATATTACTTTTCTTGCTCTTTCAAAAAATTCCTTACCTGAATGTTTGTGCAATTCATACCCAATACTGTTAATTGAATTAGACTTTAATGGCTTATAATAAAACAAAATATCTGGTCCATGTAATCCAATAAGATATAATTGAGGATATTTCTCAACTATCTTTTTCTCATTACCGTCAAGCATAGAACGTACCTGCTGCCCCATTCTATAATGTGCATATGTTGATGGCATATTTTCCTCCCATTTTTCAATTAAAATATGTTATAGAACATTTTTATATCTGTTCTTTATGTCATTGAAGTTTATTACAGGACTGTAAATATTGTAGTATAAATTGATAAAATTGATGTAAATTAATATATATTTCAGGTATAATAAAAGCCCATAAAATATTTGCACGAAATATAATTACGGTGGATTAACAGCATTTTTCTTCTTGTCATAACATTTTCCCAATGATAGAATGTAATAAAGATATATATTTTTTATTTCTCCAATATTGTCAGATAATGTATATGACAGTATCACAACAAACATCTGTTTAAATGCTATTTCATTATTTTATATAACTGCTATGCTGTCAGACATCATTACCACAGATTGGAGAACTTATGGAAAATACTAATATTACAGACAATACAAGGCAGGCTGGACATTCAGCAGACAGCACTATAAATGCAGGAACTGACATAAAGTCATCAACAACGAATACAAGTCAGCATACTATTGATGATATTAATTCAGGACAACAGCCACTTGAGGCGGAAAGCACTCTCCGACTATCAGATATGTATGAGAAAAATGTCGACAATCCTGAGCTTGAACTTACTGTAAGAGTTATCAATATCAATACTGATAATTATGCTGGTAATAAGGCTCGTACTATTAATTCAAAGTATAGTAATGGTTCTGGCAGGAATTCAAAGGATAATAATAATTTCAACAGGACAAATATGTATACATATAGCTCTGAATTTCTTTCTAAATGTGAGACACTTAAGGACTATATGACATTTGTTAATAAGGTGCGTATAAAGACCGATATTAAAAAAATTGATATCCGCACTGCTGTTACAGAGGCTGTAGATGAATGTATCGCTGAGAATGTATTGTCGGAATTTTTTAGAAATCACAGAGAGGAAGTGATTACTGTGAGTATTTATGAGTATGATGAGGAAGGTCATCTTGAAGTAGTCAAAGAAGAAGGACGACAGTTAGGACTTGCAGAGGGCAAAATCAAGGAACGCTCCAATGGCATTAAAGTTTTTATTAAATTATGTAAAGAAGTTAATCTTTCCGATGAAGATACAATTTATAAGCTTATGAAAAACTATAAACTTTCTAAAGAAGAAGCTGTTAATGCTATCAAGAATAATTCATAACATTTTAGAATTTGTCTGGTAACTTATGTTAATTTTGATTATCTGTGGTGGTCGGGTTATTATTGACCACCACTTTTATAAAATCATTAAAATATAAATTTACTATCTATGAATTCTGATTCAGAATTTTTAAAATCTACCCATTACATTAATCAATCAAAGAAAGTAAATATTATTGACAATATTTTATAAATCTTACAAATGCCTCTCTTCCATTATCGTCTGTCTTGTATACACCGGCACATTCAAGCACCTGCACAAATACCTTGCCAATTTCCAATCTGATTATCTCATCAATATTATCTTTAGTTATATTATAATTGTCTTTCCAGCTATCAACCCATTGTGCGTGCTTTTCAATTTCGCTGATTAAGCGGACATCTTCATTATTTAACAGAGCGTTTTTTAAAATGCCTATTTCCTTATCAAGTCTTGCTGGAAGTATAGCCATTCCCATAACCTCAATAAGACCAATATTCTCTTTCTTTATATGATGAAGATTTGCTGATGGATGATACACTCCCCATGGACACTCATTTGTAGTAATATTGTTTCTTAATACCAGATCCATCTCATAATTATCACCTTTCTGCCTGCATATCGGAGTTATCGTATTATGCTGTTCACCATCTGTATTGCAATATATAAATGCTTTTTCATCAGTGTAATTCTTCCATTTATCTAATATATAATCACAGGCATTAACAAGGCTGTCTTTATTATTACTGCTAAGCCTTATTACTGACATAGGCCAGTTAAGAATTCCTGCATTAACATCACTGAATCTATCCAGCTTGAATGTATACACATATTCTGCTCTTGCCATAGGAAATTCATAAGCACCGCCCTGAAAATGGTCGTGACTTAATATAGAACCTCCTACAATTGGTAAATCCGCATTAGAACCTAATGTATAATGCGGAAACATATCTGTGAATTCAATAAGCTTTTTAAATGTGCTTTTATTAATCTTCATAGGAATATGCTTATCATTAAACACTATGCAATGCTCGTTATAATATACATAGGGTGAATATTGCATATAGTATTTCTCACCACTTAATTCAAGCGGTATAACTCTTAGATTCTGCCTTGCAGGATGTGATAGATTTCCCGCATATCCCTCATTTTCCTTACACAAAAGGCATTTAGGATATCCGCTTGCTGCAAACTTTCCTTGTTTTATTATATCCTTAGGGTCTTTCTCTGGCTTTGACAGATTAATCGTTATATCTATAATTCCATATTCTGAATTGTACTTCCATTTCTGGTCTTTCTCAATCCTGTCACACCTTATATAATTGCAGGCTTTATTAAGTTCATAGAAATAGTCTGTCGCAAGCTTTGGATTATTATTATAAAGCTCCTTAAAATGCTTTCTTACAACTGAAGGCATTGGTGTGACAGCACCCATTACCTTTGTATCAAACAAATCCCTGTTAAGCTGCGTATCTTCTATAAGTCCATTATCAACTGCTATTTTAAGGCAGTCCGACAGGATATCTGCTATTGGTCTTGTGTTATTCAGCTCCTGCACACCTGAATTCTTAATTATCTCACTATCTTCTGCAAGTCCGTTTTTTTCAAAAATATCCAGCAACCTGTTTACTATAAATATCTTATCATCAGCTTCTATCAGTTCATTCTCTGAAGCATAATTGACAAGCTCTGATATAACCTTGTCTATATCTGGAATATTTTCCGTACCTTCCTTGGCATCACTACTCATTATATTGTCTGATTTCTTCATATCTTCTAAATTTCTCATATTATTCTGACACCTCCGCAATGTCTGATTTGTAATATCATACTTGCACCATCACCAAATATTTTATCCATATTTCTTCTGTATTCATCTATAGCAGTATCCTTGACAATTGCAAGTATTGTACCTGCGAAGCCACCTCCGTGAACTCTGCATTCACCATTATCACCTAAGAATATTTCACTCATCATAAGTCCAAGTGAAACGCCCTGATTGGCAGTATCTTTGGTTGAATATATATTTTGAAGATATTTGTAAGATGAATCACCAGACTTTGATACCAGCCTTAAGAATTCATCAATATTTCCAGATATAAGAGCATTTACTTCATTTTCTACTCTCTCATTTTCCTCTATAAAATGAACTGCTCTTAGTATGCTCCTGTCACCGAACTTCTCCTGTAGCTCTTTAAAATTATCAAGTATATCCTTTAATGTAATGCCACGAAGAACCTCCTGTCCGAAGTAACTTGCAACTGCATTCATCTCACGGCGGATATCTGCATAATCATCTGTCAAATCCTTATGTGAACCTTTAGTGTCAGTTATGCACAGGCTGTATCCGAATTTTTTAATATCCACATCAAGCTTATTAACAACTGGATTTTCCTTATTATTAAAATCAATATAGACCATATTGCCAACCGAACATGCCATCTGATCCATAAGTCCACAAGGCTTGCCAAAATACTCATTCTCTGCCATCTGTCCGATAACTGCAATATCTTCTGCTGATATTTTTCCAGCATTATATATATGTGACTGTATTGTTCCTATAAGTGTTTCAAATGCCGCAGATGATGAAAGTCCTGCTCCCATAGGCACATCACTTGTTATAAACGCATCAAATGCTCCTGTCTTGAAACCTTTTTTCTTAAAGCCGGCAATCACACCTTTAACAAGTGCCTTAGTGGTTGAATATTCATCCTTATTAATATCCGTATCTGATAATGACACTTCTAGCATTGGATAATCGTCCGACACAATTCTTATAATTCCGGCATTAACACCACTATGCCCAGATAAACTGCCTTCCTCTGACACACTCTCCTTGGAATTCACTGGTCTTACCACTGCGATAATATCCAGATTAATAGAAGCCGCAAGAACTTTTCCATTCTGGTGGTCTGTGTGGTTACCGCCAATCTCACTTCTTCCCGGTGCACTGAATATAAGCACATCTCCTTCACCATATAACTGTGTGAAGCGGTTCAGAGCATTAATATATCTTTTCCTCTGGTATTCAAGCTGGCTTTCATCAATATATAGATCCTTTAATATATTATCAATACCGCCCGAACTAATTATGTCACTGCTTATCATCTTCTACCTCTTCCATAAAGTATAATCTCGCTGCAAAATCTTGAAAAAATCGGACATTCTCATTGTAGCCTGTTGCACTGAATGCCTGATTTAACCTGACACCCGAATACATAAGTGTATCTCCATAAGCTATGTAATCTTCTGTTTCACCATCCATTTTCTTAAGCTTCGATAGTATATCCTGTAACATAGAACCCTGCTTAATATGTATTGGCGATACCATATTAACAAGCTCACCGAATTCTTTAATATCATATTGAAGCTTTCTGTTGTAAAAATGGTATTTCTTAGCTTCATCAAGACCTTTAGCCCTGTAACAGGCATACTGTGTGTTAGGTATAACGTGTTTTTGCATAATTAATCCGACGGCTTTCTTCTTATCCGTTGATACTACTGTCCATTCTGCCCTGTTGCCTTTACCATTATTTAATACACTGGCATTACCTGCATTTTCTTCTTCAAAGCTTTCTGTCCTGTAAAATGTACCAGTAAAGAATACATTTCTTAACTTCTTGTACAGTTCAATCTGACATTTCACAGCATTTAATTCCTCTTTATTCATATCACACATATTACATTCATAGCCAAGAAGCCCAAATGCCGCAACTGCAAATCTGCTCTCTAACGGCATATTTCTTAATGTCTGATGATTAGGGCTTGCCGATACGTGGGCTGAAATACACGATAACGGATAACCATAGCTGTAATTATACTGAATCTGTGCCCTGCAAAGCGCATCTGTATTATCACTTGCCCATATCTGCGGAAAATAGCATAACATTCCCAGATCAAATCTGTTGCCGCCTGCCGCACAGCCCTCAAATAATATGTCAGGAAATCTATTAGTAAGCTCTTTCATACATCTGTACAAGCCGCATACATATCTATGCGATACTTCCTTCTGCCTGTCAGGTGGCAGATTTTTAGAATAATAATCACTGAATATTCTGTTCATATCCCATTTTACATAAGATATATCTGCTGATGAGAACACCTCACTCATCTTCTCAATTATATAGTCCTGAACAGCTTCATAGGTCAAATCAAGAATTCTCTGATTCCGTCCCTCTGAATGTTCTACATCTGGTATTTCAATTACCCATTCAGGGTGTGCCTCATATAATCTGCTGTTCACACTCACCATCTCAGGCTCAACCCATATTCCAAATTTAAGCCCGGATTCTTTTATCTTATCAGCGATGCCAGCTATTCCATTTGGAAGCTTTCTGCTATTCGGTGTCCAGTCGCCTAATGAACTTGTGTCGTCATTTCTCTCGCCAAACCAGCCATCATCCATAACGAACAGTTCAACACCTGTATCCTTAGCCGCCTTTGCAAGCTTCACAAGCTTTCTTTCATTAATATTAAAGTATGCCGCTTCCCAGCTATTAATAAGAACTGGTCTTTCCTTGTCACTCCAGCTTCCACGCACAATGTGCTTTCTTACAAACTCGTGCATATTATGACTCATCCTGTTATAGCCTTTGTATGAATAGGTAAGCACTGCCTCTGGAGCTTCAAAGCATTTTCCTGCTTCAATAATATAAGAAAATGTAGCTGGATTAATTCCCGATACAAGCCTTAATTTACCATATGAATTAACCTGTGCCGCTTCATAATGATTGCCGCTGTATATAAGATTAAATCCATAACATTCACCATAATCTTCTGTCGTTGAACTTCTTCCTATCATAAAAAAAGGATTAGCTCTGTTTGATGATGTTCCTGTGACCGACTCATTTACATACTTACCGGCACGAATGGGTATTCTGCTTCTATTCATCTCCCTTGCCCACGCACCATTAAAAAAAGACAATTCATAATCACTCTCGTTTAAATCAAGCTGCATACTCATTAATCTTTCAAGCCTTACGCTCTCATTTCCTGAATTAACAAGCTTGGCACTTCTTGTTATAATGTCACATTTTTCATATACATAATAATGAAGCTCCAATGTGAGATTATAATTCCTGTCCTTAAGATAGATGACGAGCTGTTCAACCTCTCCATTATCATCATAAGACCCCGGAAGCGTATCGTATTCTTCCTTGCCCTGTATAATCTCTGCCCTGTCAAACACCATATCCGTTGTACTGCTTCCATTAGGATATGTGACTTCGATAAAAGGCTCTCTTATATCGCCTTTTCCCAATGATGACATTTCAAGGCACACATCTTCCAGCGAATAAGACGAATAATCTTTATTGTATACATTAGTATTACCCGGAATAAATGTATGCTTCTCTGTCATCACAGCCTCATTGGCGTGTAACTTTCTTCCATAATACAAATGCTCCAACTGCCCGCTTCCAAGCACGGCAAACGCATAAGATGTATTGTCAGTATCAAGCACATACATATTATTATTAATCGTTATCATTAATGGCTCTCCTTAATTCTTTCCGATATCTCTTCCATTTTCTGCTCTGTTAAAATGTACTTTCTGTGGAAGTAAAATACTGCAATAAGCAGACCTATTACCGGAATTACTGTCATTGTCATTCTAAGTCCTACTACCGAACCACCAGCCACAGCATCTGTCACTACGTCTGTATTACTGCTTAACCTGCACACTGAAAGGCATATTGACACAACTAATGCGGCTATACCTGAAGCAAGCTTTACAACAAATGTCTGCATTGAAAATATAACGCTCTCATCTCTTCGCTTATTCTTAAATTCGCCATAGTCAACCGTATTCGCCAGAAATATAGTCGTTAAGACTAATAACATTCCATTTGCTGCAAATATGAAAAATGCTGGAATAAATAAAATAAACACACTCGACATTGATGTGAATATAAGAATAAATAAAACTATATAACCAGCAATAGCCATAACAAAGCTTACATAAAATATCTTTATTGTGTTCAAAAACTTTCTAAGAAGCGGAAACAATACCATCATTGATAATATCTGTATTGCACCACCAAATGTATTAAATAGTGTATAGCCGTTGTACCAGTCTGCACCGCCAAAATCATATTTAAAGAAATATATGACAAGGTTAGAAGTTATGTACACAGATGTATTAATAAGAACAATTGTTATAACTACTGTAACAGCCTGATCATTCTGAAAAAGTGCCTTGAACATCTGCTTTACTGATACTGTTTCAACATCAACTGTTGATTTTTCCCTAATATTAAAGCAGGTAATAAGTATTGCAGCAAAGAACAGTATTGATATTATAAGTGCAAACCATTTAAAACCTGCATATTCATTGCCCTTTCCAAGCATATATACACACTGCATTGTAATAATTGTAACAAGTGCTGAACCTACGCCTGCACAGGAACGTGCCATTGTTGACATATTCTCTCTTTCCTTGCCGCCCTCTGTAAATGCAGGTATCATTGACCAATAAGGAATATCCATCATTGTATAAGTAACACCCCACAAAACGTAAGTTACTGCGGCATAAGCAACAAGTCCGCCGCCATCAAGTGTTGGTGGTGCAGAGAACATCAGAAACAATACAACAGCATTAAGCAATGTTCCAATAAACAGCCAGGGTCTGAACTTTCCCCATCTGGTTCTTGTCTTTGCAACAACTACACCCATTATAGGGTCGTTAAATGCGTCAAATACTCGTGCCGCAAGAAGTATAATTCCCATTGCTATCGCACTAACCCCAAGTATATCCTGATAATAATACAGAATATAACTTGCACAAAACATATAAACCATATCTTTGCCAACTGCACCTATGCCATAAGATGCCATTTCTTTCTTATTAAGCCCCATACACTACCTCTTTTCTTTCTATATGTCTGATTTCTTCATATTTTTTAAGTGTCTGATTACTGCACGCCGTATTAAATGTCTGATTTCTTCATATTCACTGCTAATTTGACAGCCTCATATGCACCATTATATATACCCATCTGTTTATTCTTCTTTATGTTCTTACACATATCTATAATGTATGTATCATCTTCCATAAACAGCTTTATCATCTGTAAAGTATGAGGTATATCCCTGCACTCAATGCTCATGTACGGTAGAGAAGCACAAAGCAAAACAAGGATAGCCAGCCCTGCCACTATTCCGAAGTCAGGGGAACGCAATAGAAAAATTCATAGC
>OFMC01002078.1_pt1 | contig 13505 bp, 9 predicted proteins | sample 1541271 | NCBI WGS metagenome assembly OFMC01 (sample SAMN04209252, study PRJEB22552) | human gut metagenome | biome: gut; material: feces | host: Homo sapiens | place: USA: Oklahoma | reverse complement strand
ACTGGATATCGATGCCTGCATGGATAGTTTCTGGCCCTACCTCGAAGCCAACCGCAGAACGACCAATACGGTCTTCCATGCTTCGCTGAACCCTTCACCGGAAGACAGGCTGACAGACGAACAGTTGCGGGAAATCGCAAATGAATACATGCAGAAGATGGGTTACGGAGATCAGCCCTATATCGTCTTCAAACATAAGGACATTGATCGGCAGCACCTCCATATCGTATCGTTGCGCGTCGATGAGAAAGGCTGTAAACTACCACACGATTTCGAAGCCCGTCGTTCTGCGGAAATTACCCGCGATTTGGAACATAAGTACAACCTCCATCCGGCGGTCAAAGGTCAGGAACAGAGGGACACCCCCGATCTTCGGAAAGTAAACTATAAGACGGGAAACGTCAAACACCAGATCTCGTCCGTCGTCAGGTCGTGCCTGCGGAATTATAAATGCTCGTCCTACGGCGAGTTCCGCACCTTATTGGAACTGTTTAACGTTTCGGTCGAAGAACGTACGGGAACTATCGACGAAAGGAACTATGCCGGTATTGTCTACGGCGCCATGACTGATGACGGCTATGGCATCGGCACTCCGTTCAAATCGAGCCGTATCGGCCGGGATGTCGGCTACAAGGCTCTTCAAAAGTATTACGAGCGGTCGAAGAGTGCGCTGAAGCAGGACGGGTCGCTCGACCGGCTGCGACAGACAGTCCGGGATGCCATGAGTCCGCACAATACGCGGGACGAGTTTCGGCAGCTGCTCAAGGCGGAGAACATCGACGCTATCTTCCGCATCAATCCGGTCGGCAGAATCTATGGCGTGACTTTCATTGACCATAACGACGGCATCGTTGCCAACGGGTCGGTGCTGGGAAAAGAGTTCTAGGCGAATGTCTTCAACGAATTGTATCCGGCTCCGAAAGAGGCGCAACAGGTTGCAGAACGACAGGCGGAACAGAAACATGAAGTGCAAAACCATGCCGCCAATCCTATTTCTGGCATTGTCGATACGGTATTGGATTTGGCCGACACGCAGGCTTATGAAGAACAGCAACGGCTGATACAACGGCGAAAAAAACGACGATTACACAGATAATGCTATTGAAATTTTGCACGACTGAAAGTGTTCGTCCGAATTCAAGATTTTGAGGAATTCGATACTATTTGCAGAATGACTAAAAAATCTTGCATTTGTAAATAATATTTAGCACTCATACTTCAAAATCTACATTATGGGTGCACATATCAAATTTAGCACGAACATCGTTATTTTAAGAAGTGGCTTGAAGTCGATGTAGATTGGAATTACCCGTTTCGTTCCCGAGTCGAAGAGATTTGTTAACGCTTGAATATGGATTGAGAGGTAGGTTTAGCCACACGGATATAGAGAAAATATTAAATTCGGACGGACGGAAAAGTTTACTCTGAGCGTTACGGGATTTTACTTTGGATGATTGATTGTATGAGATTGGAATAGAATGTTGCAAGGTATATAGTGTGGGTTTTATTATAAAGAAAGCATGATCCGGGCAATATCTACGCAATAATGAATTTAAGGGAATTGTTAATTTTGAATTACACCTTTTTCTCGACCCTCATTTTGTTAGAACTGCTTCATAGAAAATAAGAACCAGAACGGAATGTCACGGTTCTTTAATTTTATTATCCTTCCGATTACCCAAAGAGTATATGGGTTTCGGGACAAATATTATTTTTGAGCTTGCATGTCAAAAAGTATCTTTGCTCCCATTTTGAGTTCTGAATATTTGAGGCAGGGTTTTTCCAGCTCCTCGCCGTCAAAGGTCATGCTGCCGACATATCTGTTTTCCGGGGAGTTTTCCGGGGCTTCGATCACGATGTCGTTTCCGTTTTCGAGGTGGATCGTCGCGTGTTTGAACAGGGGCGATCCGACGGCGTATTCATCCGAAGCGGGACATACGGGATAGAACCCCAGCGCCGAGAAGGCGTACCATGCCGAAGTCTGTCCGTTGTCCTCGTCTCCGCAGTAACCGTCGGGCTTGGCCGAGTAGAGGCGATCCATCACCTCGCGCACCCACCACTGGGCCTTGTGGGGCTGTCCGCAGTAGTCATAGAGGTAGATCATGTGCTGTGCAGGCTGGTTTCCGTGGGCGTAGTTGCCCATGTTGGCCACCTGCATCTCGGTGATTTCGTGGATGCGGATCCGTAGTAGCTGTCGTCGTAGATCGGCGGCACCACGAACATTGAGTCGAACATCTGCGCAAAGCTCTTGCGGGCTCCCATCAGGTCGATCAAACCGCCGACATCGTGAAATACCGACCATGTGTAGTGCCATGCGTTGCCCTCTGTGTATGCATCGCCCCATTTGTAGGGGCTGAACGGCGACTGGAACGTCCCGTCGGCATTGCGCCCACGCATTAACTTCATTTCGGGGTCGAAGACATTCCTGTAATTTTGTGACGCCTTTTCCAGCCGTTTCGCATCTTCGTCCTTGCCGAGCATCTTCGCCACCTGTGCGATGCACCAGTCGTCGTAGGCGTATTCGAGCGTTCGGGCGGCATTTTCGGGAATATTCACGTCATAAGGGACATATCCCAGCGTATTGTAATACTCATACCCCCAGCGCCCTGTGGAGCTCACCGTGGGGTGTACCTTCCGGCGTCCTGCGAGCATCGCCTCGTAGAGCGTCGCAATGTCTTCCTCGGGGGTGACACCTTTCAGGATGGCATCCGAAACGACCGACGCCGAGTTGTTTCCGACCATGCACCCACGGTGTCCGGGCGAAGCCCATTCGGGCAGAAATCCGCTCTCGCGGTAAGCGTTTGCCAGCCCGGCCTGAATTTCGGCATTGACCGACGGATAGACCAGATTGAGCAGCGGAAACAGACTGCGGAAGGTGTCCCAGAATCCCGTGTCGGTATACATGTATCCCGGCAGTACCTCACCGTTGTAGGGGCTGTAATGCAGGATATTGCCGTTCTTGTCGATCTCGTAGAACTTGCGCGGGAACAAGGTCGAACGGTAGAGGCACGAATAGAACGTGCGGTACTGGTCCGTCGTGCCTCCCTCGACTTCAATACGTCCGAGCACCTCGTCCCAGCGTGCTTGCGCCTTGGCCTTCACGGTTTCGAAATCGTCCTTTCCCAGCTCTTCGAGGTTCTGCACGGCCTGCATCTGCGATATGAACGACGAGGCTGCGCGCACCGTTACCTGCTCTCCGCGCCGGGTTTCGAAACCTACCCGCACGAGGGCGTGTTCGCCGACTAACTGTTCGCCTTCGACGGGCTTCGTGCCGTCATAGATCTGGAAATCCCGGATCTTCCGGTCGAAGCGCACGATAAACCAGTTCTTGAAGTTGTCGGGCACACCTCCGCTGTTGCGCGTGGTGTATCCCGCGACAGTCCGTTTGTCGTGCATGACCCTGATGTACGATCCGCGGTCGAAAGCGTCGATCACCACGCCCGACTCGTCCGATTCGGGGAACGTGAAACGCATGATCGCAGCCCGCTCGGTCGGGGCGATCTCGGCCTTGATGTCGTGGTCGGCGAGGTATACCGAATAATAGTAGGGGCGTGCCTCCTCCGACTGGTGCGAGAACCAGCTCTGACGGCTCTCTTCATCGACCTTGTCGCGTCCGCGTACGGGCATGATGGAGAACTGCCCGTAGTCGTTGATCCACGGCGAGGGCTGGTGCGTCTGCTTCAGACCTCACTAAAACCGTCTTACAGCATGTTGTAAGACGGTTTTTCTTTTATTTTCTTTTGTCATGCATTTATAATACCAGACAGTATTACATAGTTTTACTTTCCTTTTATTTTCTGATTCCGCTTTAATTCTTTTAGCGGATTCTGGTTGTATACTTGTTTGAGTTTATATAGATCCGTATTGGGTTCGATAATAGCTTGTCGATAATTGACGTAATATCCTATAATGTATCAATGTAAAGGTTTCCGGTAAGTATGATTTGCTAAAATCGTTTCTGTGAATAATATTCAATGTCATTTCCCATTCTTTGGGTGATACATTTTTTGCAATCACAAAAGGCTTTCCACCATGAATGTGTTGACGCATTGCATATTGAATCATTTCCTAAGATTTCAATAGTCATTTTCTTTCCTCCATTTTCAAGCCCAAGCCATTCGAAGAAATAACGATAAATAATCATGGTTTCAGGTATCTCAAGGAGTTTATGGTACTCTTCGATATTTTCGCCAAAGGCTTTCCTGAAAAAAGATGTTCCCTTGCCTATTTTACCTTTTGTACTATTAAGAACAGCTTGAATAGCCCGAATATACTTGCGATTCCAATATTTGCCAATATAGTCCCGATTGTGAGAATAATCTTCACCCATATCCGTAGTGCGACGGATTGGGTGGCATTTCATAGGGAAAGAGTATATGCTCACATTTAACCTATCACACAATTCTTATATGGTTTAGCCCTAAATCCATACAGTTGGTTGGACTTTAGAAATTTGCACGGTTTATGATGGGATAAGGTAACGATCAGGCGACGGCTCTGTTTTCCGCATATTACGCCGATATTCACCACCTCAAATAACTGAAGTAAAGATAGTAAATAATCCGAGAAAGCAAATAAAAAACTTCGTTTTTTCGGGTTTCCAGGGCTATTTTTGCATCCCCGCGCCACAACGCCCTACCTCTCCGACACCTTGGCTGCGCTGGTCGCTACCGACACAGGGGCAGGGAATATAAGATACAAGGCACCCTATTAGGACCCTTAAAAAAAGGCAATAGTCTGAAAAATTGGGCTGTTGTATTTTTTATAATAGGACGAGGCAACGAAAAGGCAACGATTCCACTTGCTGCTGCTTGCGTTGGCGTTCACAATCTCAAATAACTAGCATAAAAATAATAAAATTATTGCACGAGAAAAAATATCACCTCGATATCCAATAACGAAATTACTACTTCATACCAATATTGTCGTACCTTTGAAACACGCCAGACGAGGCAGACATTGGGGATAATAATAAAAATCACGTCCGAACAAAACCGCAGAAGCGTTGTTAAGTTTTCCTTCATGCAACAGGTTGAATTTTTCGAGGATGGTCGGCAAATCCTCCCTTATGGTCGCTTCGGGCAAACGTCCGCATTTGATGCCCCCAGGTACCGCGCCCATGACGGCATGTTCGTCAAGGTCGGATATTTTAAGGTCGGAATTCGCCATAGCCTCCCAAGCTTATTTTCCTCCACGCTGCATCAGGTGCTGGTTGTATATTTCCTGCGGCATGGTGGATGTCATTTCCGTTTCCATACCTTTATAACTCATTATCCGTCATCATCCTTCTGCAACGCTTGGAACGAGCAAAACGACATACTTCTATCGGTTTTGAATCAATGCAGAAATAATCTTCGCCTCCATCTATTTCTGCGGCTATTCTTTCCCGGATTGTATTACATAGGGACAAAGTAATTTTACGTCTGTCATTGTATTGTCTGCGGAATATAAGATTGTGAATTTCAATACTATATTCCTGTAACTTTGCAAACAACAATGACTCACTGTCAATGCCAACAGCCTTTGATGTCATGTTCAATGCCTCTATTTCAAGGTCTGAGAACTACTCCTCTTCTTGACATATTCCCTGATTCATTGACCAAATTGCCGACTATTTGCTTGTATGGGTTAGGATTTTTTGCTAATATTGTGTTACTATATTTTCTATTGAAAAGTTTTAATTTGCTAAATATCAACAATATGCACAACTTTTTATACATAAATCTTTTTATCAATCTAATTCCGCCAACGGATTTTTAAATACCAAATATTTTATGAACGCACGTACACTTCTTATTCCACGTACACTTCTTATTCTTAGTCTGGTTGTCCTCTCCGGAGCGCCATGCGCATCTGCGCAGTCTTTCAAGGAAAGACTCAAGAACGCCGCAAAGAAGATAGAACAGAAAGTCAAACAGGAAGTAGCGCCCAAAAAACTTCCGGAAAAGTCCGGTAACACTTCAAGTCTCGACAGCGAACTCCAAAAGCGCCACGACGCCATGGTGGGGCCGGACAACAATAAGAACGCTGAAGACGAAGCTCCCACCGTCAGGTTGCCGGAGACCCACACTGCTCTTTTTGCGCCACTCGGATACCCTGTCGAGGCAACGTATGGGATCAAATCGGTAAAGCCGGTGATGCCGCCGAGAGAGGCATCCGATCAGGTGAACTGGAGTGAAAAACAGCCGAATGTCTATGAGCTCGACAACCAGAGCCTTGTAGCCGAGTTTCTGATGCTCGACGACTGCTTTGCCGACGGCTACATCAAAACCCTCACCCCGGCACATTGGAGATACGATGAGATCGTCAAGGGCGAACTTTGGGCTCGCGTGGGCGCATTGAACAAGATGGTCGAGCAATACAACGAAGCCAAAGAAGAATACGGCGCCGACACTTACCAGTGGGTCATCAACGGCATCCACAACAAAATCGCCTCCGTGCTTGACTCTCGCGAGTACAAAACCCTGATCCGCTCATCCCTCACTCCGCTCTTCACACTTAAAGACAAGTGGATCAGTGATGAGACCAAGGCATATTTCAATGCTCACGGAGGCTATGAGAACGCCCACAAAGCCAACTGGACCGTCTGGGATCCGCAGCCGAACAAAAAAAGCATCACGACATCAGCGTCCGGCCAGACCGGGAAAGTGATTGAGGAGGTCGGGGCTGGTGCTACGGTTGACATCGAGGGAGTCCTGTATGTCCTGCACAACTCCAACAACGGCGGCGCATCCCACGCATTCATCTCGGAAGTGGCGAAGACGGCCGTTGCCGGCAAGAACATCGTGATCCCGGACTATGTCACATACAACGGTAAAAAATATCCGGTGACGGAAATGCGTGGCAATATTTTCTCCGGCACCGCCATCAAGTCCGTGAAACTTCCGTCCACGTTGACGGAGATTTCCAATTCGGCATTCCGCGAGACTCCTATAACTGAAATAGTAATCCCGGCCTCGGTCAAGATAGTTCAGGGTTCGGCTTTCTACGGCTGCAAGAACCTCACGAAAGTAGTCTTCGAAAACGACGTCATGGATGAAGTCCACGGCTGTTTCCAGAAGTGCATAAATCTGAAAAACGTCAAGTTCCCACGCCGCGTCGGACTGATGAGTTACGATATGTTCGAGGGCTGCGTCAATCTCACAGAAGTGATGCTTCCGGAGAATCTGAGCGAAATTTATTCATCCATGTTCAGTGGCTGCAAGAACCTCAAGAATGTGGATATCCCGGCGAGCGTGACCAAGGTCGGCAACAGCGCATTCTCGGACAGCGGCATCACCTCGCTCGACCTCTCCAATGTCAAGGAATTCGAAGGGTTCTGCTTCTCCGGATGCAAAGCGCTCAAGACTGTCAAGCTGAACTCCAGCCTGAAGGAGAATTTCCTTATGGAGACCTATCAAGAATTCACGGAATGTCCGTTACTGGAAGTCAAGTACATAAACAACGAATATGTCTTCCCGGAAGGGTTCATCTTCGTAGACGGCAGCAAGTAGAGTCATGAAAAAGATATTATTTCTACTTTCAGTGGCGGCACTGCTGCTGCCTTTGGATAGTTCGGCCCAGAGCAAGCCGAAGATCAAGTCAGTGGATTTCACTATACAGGTTCCGACCCCGGGGATGTCGCTTTTCGATGCACGCGAGATGCAGTTCACATCTGCGAAGACCGAGTTCGGAGACCTTGCCGCCACGGGCGGCATCCAAGTCCAGGAGATTGACTGGATCGGGGATTTCCGCGAGGACGATGAAGGGGACATGTTCTTCAAGGACGGGTTCATATACAAGGCCCGGATCAAGTTCATGGTAGATCCTTCGGGCAAGTACGACACCGATTACATATTCAAGGACAACGACTACTACATCGACGGCAGCCGCATCAGCGCCACAGTCAACGGAGTGCAGGCCAAGGTCGAGCGCAGCGCTCCTTACTTCATCGACATTGAGGTATCCATGCCTGTTGGAGCCGGTGGAAAAGGCTCGATGCGTGATCTGGCACAGAGCAGCCCAACGGACTATGAGCTCAACAAGGACTCATACCGCGCATCGCAGAAAGCGTATTCAATCGCCGAGGCCGATGCTGCTTGCCCGGATGTGAGCCCGCTTGACGTGATAACCATCAATAATACGTATCACGCGGCGTTCCGTGCCATGCGCGAGTTCGGAGATGAGTTCATCGGGCATAAGAATATGCTTGTCACCAAGGTAATCGTAGATACCGATGACGAGCGCATATATGGAGATGTGGCATCGGACGTCAACAATACCATACAAGGCCCATTCAACATCAGGGAAGTCTGGCTCAGCGACAAAGTCGATGCGGTAAAGTTCATACGCGCCATATTCGCAGTAATGCAGGGTTATACACCGGAACACAGCGATATCTACTGCCCCGAGTTCAGTTACCTCTTCCATACCCAGCGTGCCACGCTCTTTATCCCGGAGACTGCTGTAGCCGATGTAAGGGCGATGTTCAGCCGTCCGACCTGGAGTTTCCGCACACTGTTCTCGCTGAAAACCTACTCCGGCGACGTGCACTCCGCACAGGGAGCCGGTGCGACGGCAGCCAAACCGTTCTGCACAAGCCACGTATTCACCGACAAGGTAGCTGCGGCAGACAAGGTTTTCAGGTACGGCACCTGTAGCAATTGGCCGGAATATTATTATTCCTGCAAAATCTGCGGAAAGTGCGAACACAATGACAAACACGTGTTCAGTATGAACAGGCCAACGTGGGAGGTCCGGGCTCATCAGTATGATCAGCCTGTTGCTGATGACCAGGCTTATGTCGGAGTCAACTCCGCCGGGCAGCATGTATGGTGGTACAGTTGCATCTGGTGCGGACACTCCGAAGGCTATGACCAGAGGCACATAACCAAAGCAGAATGGCAGGCAAGCGGCACAGAGGGAACATACGAGAGCTATAGGGACGCCATGGCCGACATGACAAAACAGTTCGAGGAGAGTGCCCTTCTGAAGACCACGGCACAGCCGGGGATGTTCATTCTCAAAAAAAAGTCGGACTCAAAGATGAGTCCTGCCTTCCAGAGTAGTGTGAACTTCGCCCTCAATGACAACCTCTTGGATGAAAGTGTCCTTGGCAATGATTATACACTTCCCCTGAATCACCGCCAGCTCAACTCGCTGGCCGAGCATCTCGTGAAAGAACTTACCGGCAGCGAGGCCACGGCGTCCTCCATTGGCCTGGACAAGGCTCTTGGCGGAAAAGCCCCGGCAGACGACTCCCCTGTCTCCCGCCAAGAGATGGCCGCCGTGATGTACCGTGCCCTTAGGTATATAGAAGAGTGCGGAGTATACTCATATACGGAGTTCGTTTCTGGGTTGGATAAATACTCCGATCACATCCGCATTGCCCCTTGGGCCAAGGAAGCCATGGCATTTATGGAGGCTCTCGGGCTTATGAACGCTTCTTCCGGCGGTACCCTCTTTCCAGAGAAGACCTGCTCCATCGAAGAAGCCATAGACCTGACCGAGAAGTGCACGCACGCCCACCAGCTCGGCTGGTATCAGGCAAGGTCGTGGGGCGAAGGTGACGGCAGATCCTATTTTGGCAATGTCTGTTATATACCTCACCAAGAAATGAGTACCAACCATACCTATGCCCCGGGTGAGAGGGTTTGGGTTACTGGACCGCGTTTGGGCGGGTCATCGAAATCCCTTCCGATTTTGGAGCCGTACACCGGCCAGATTCTGTATGTGGATGCCGAGTGGTTCCGTCCTGTGCGGAAGTTCGTCTATACATCGAAGCGCACAATCACAGGACCTATCATCTTCCAGGATTATTTTGATGGTGTTTCCATCAAGACTTTCTAAAACGAAGAAAGCGGCTAAAAAGGCAATAGACAGATGAATATCCGACGCCAAGGCGTACACGCGCAAATTCCTGACAGGATCTGCAAACTGCCGGGCAGATAAACGTAAAGCGGATAAAAATGCGCTGCTACTCTCGTAAAAGTAAACACAAAGAGGTGAGAGAAGATAGAATATTGTACTTTTGATAGGTGGTTCTCCTCGACTGTTCGAGGAGAACCATTTTTTTGAGTTTCCTCTCCCGCTGGTCGTACAGCGTTTCGGGATACGGTCGTACAGGACGGTAAGCCTCGTTTTTGCTGGTTCCGTCTAGCCGGGCTCGGTGATGACGCTGCCGGAGAGTTCCGATTCTGCGACCGTTGCGATGAGTACTTCCGTTTTTTCACTGCCTCTGCGGGTAGCTTCTTTCACCGCTCCGGATAGATCTTTTGCCAGCCGCTTGCCCATGGCAGCCCTCTTCCACTGTTCCCTATGAGTTTCCATTATCGCCACGAGTATTGTATCTTTTTCGGCAAGAAAGCGACGCAGAGTGTCTATTTCGCCGCCAGGTATGATTGTAGAGTACCGTTGTCCGAGTACGCCGAGCATACTGTCCGTTCTCATGCGATGCGTATGGTATTTGTCCCTTTCCGCATCACTCCATCCTGCCGCAGCCTCGCCTTGCAGGGCAAGCCCGGTGACGTGGCGATGGGCGATGTGTATGTCCTCGTACATCCTCCACAGCCGTGCCACGCCGCCTTCCACCTCCCGCATCTGCCGCCGCTCATATATCAAAATGGCGATCATACTGCCTATGACCGCCACTAAGATGATATATCCGAAAATGATTTTATGCTGCAATGGCATTCGTTTCTTTTCCATACGTATCACTTCTTATCCTTTAAAAAAGCAAATTCTCACCACGGCAGACCTTGCAAGCTCGACCTGCAACAAAACTCAACAATATCTTTCTATTCTTCTTCTCCCAACAGAAAGAAGAGCATACAACACTTCCTCCTTTCTTTATCCGGATACTGTCCTAACAGCTTTTGGAAACAGTCGTCAGTACACCGGTTTCTCAGAAAGCAAGGACGGGACGCACATTGTCACTGCCGTCGAATTTACTTGCCCAGATGCAGCGCACCATGCCTTGGAAGTTGTTCAAAATCCAGTACCATGTGTGGTACTTCGAGTGCTCCGAAGACGAACAAAACGAGACGAGGTTGTTGAATGTATCCTTGTCCCCAACGGCGATATTCTCCATCCATGCGTTTAAAGCAGCGGGAACATCGCCTTGACCTGACCAACCGAAATCATCGTCTTGCGATGAGGCTTGTTCATCCGGCTTTGCCAAAGCCGTACAACCGCCCAAATTTTGCAGGATGTCCCACCACTGACCTGATGCAGGAAGATACCAGCCGGTAGTAGTCGTGGGAACCGGGCAGGTCGTGTTGTAGCCGTCGGCGGCCTTGAAGGCGGGATAACGGTCGAAGTTTCCGCGATTGGCGCGGATATGCTCGCAATTGCCGTAACCACTGATGTCGCTGTAGTTCCGGGCTTTCGTCTCGCATTTCGCCAGATCCTCGTCTGTACCAAATAGTCCCCACGATTGGAATGTCGTAGCATTCTTCACAGCCATGACAAGACCGTGGACATTGCCGCCCAACTTATCTTTTTCTGCCTGACCGATGCGGCTCGGGTCGGTTTGGAAAACTATGCCTACCACATTGGCTGTCTGGACGTCGTATGCTTCGGCATAGTTCGGCATCAGGTTGCCGTCGGCGAGGAAGAAATCACCGACCTGCAAAATGTAGTTCCTTATGGTTTTTACTGCGCCGTCCACCTTGTATCTCTTGTATTCCCCTTTGATAGGGTGTGGTGCGGACGTGTTGATGGTAAACTCCCTGTCCCCATCGTCATAACTTCCCCAGATAGCAGGCATGGACGGGGGCACCAAGTAGCGGTATGTACCATCGGCCATGCGCAGCGGCTCGGCAGCACTTGTGAACGTGGCGGCAGAAGGCACGGTGTAGTCGGGAATCCGGGTATCGGTAAACTTGTAAACGGTCTTCGGCATCTCAATGACGACCAAGGCAAACTCGTGCTTCATGACGAAATCAAGCCGAAGTTTACCATTTTCCAATGTGGGTGTGCAAGAAGCTGTCATCAGGTCGGAAGCGGTGTAATCCGCATACGAACTTTGGTCGACCTCCACCGGCCAGCGATTAACAAGCGGATAGAAGAAGGGTAATTGGGGGTTCGTAATTGCGAGTTCTAACAGATTGCTTATGACCGTGTCGTCCAAGTCCGCTTTATAGGGGTAGTAGAGGTAGTATTCCTCGTCCGACAGCCCTCCCTCAAGTGTCGTACCGGCCTCGGGCTTCCAAACGAGGCTTCCCGTGGCGGCATCCCTCTCTGCGGTGAGTTTCACGTTGGAATAAATCATCTTCTTATCCGAGTATAAGCCGCGGATCATGAAAAGTCCGCAGGCATCGCCCTCGGTGAACTCGGTGGTGTAGCCGTTCTCCACGGCACGGGTGATTTTACCGTCCACAGCCGATGTATTGTATCCCCCGTCGGTAACGGAGATGGTGAGTTGCCGCGCCTTGTCTTGTGCGGCAGGGAACTCTTCTTGCGTGCAGGATACAAGCAGCAGGAGCAACGCAGCTTGCAAGAGGTGGTATATGTTTTGTATCTTCATATTCTTAAAGGACTAAATAGGCAAATAGTTCAGAAAGCAAGGACGGGACGGACAGCGTTACTCCATTTCTTATAGACAAAGTCGCAGCACACGTAATCAGAGGAGTACACGTTCCAGTTCCGTGCGCGGAACTGATTTAACTCCGATGACGACCAAAAACGGTCACCGGTGGTAAAATCATTCTTGCTGTCGGCTGCAATTTTATTCATCCAAGCATTCAAGGCAGCTGGAACATCGCCTTGACCTAGCCAACGGAAATCACCGGAATCCGACGAGGTTTGCTGACCTTTATCCGCCATAGCCGGACAACCGCCCAGATTCTGAAGGATGTCCCACCACTGACCGGAGGAAGGAATAAACCAGCCTGTGGTATTACGAGGTGGGCGGTATTCATTTATACTGTACATATCATTCCATTTCTCGACGGCTTCGAAGGCCGGATATGCCTCAATTCCACCGATACTATTTGCATGGTCAAGAATCTTGGTGTAATTGTGCAGACCGCTGATGTCAGAGTAGATTTCAGACTTGGACCAGCAGTCTTTCACGTCTTCCAAATTATTCTCTTCATGGCTCCATTGGATATCTGTTGCGGTGTTCTTTAAGGCCATTACAAGGCCATGCACATTCCCTTCGCCCAATTTGGACTTTTCGGCAGTGCCGATACGGCTCGGGTCCGTCTGGAAAACGATACCGATGACTCTTCTTTCTATTTCACTTTTTGTTTGGAGTACGGGAGCAGGCTTGGGGCTTGCTATCTTCATACTGCCGTCAGTATAGATTTTGCGCAGGCCGCCGTCGCTCCAAGTCCCGTCGGAATAGAAGTAGTCGCCGATTTTAAGTTCGTCAGCTGTGAAACTTTGCTTTACCTTTTTGGAGGTGACGTTCTCCTCGCCACATGCAACCCACGTGCCACCGGTCACCGCCTGCACGTCTATTCCGCTTGCTTTCACGGTGATGGTGTAGGCATACCGCTTGCCACCGAAAAACCCAAATTTGC
>OFMC01002069.1_pt1 | contig 13536 bp, 13 predicted proteins | sample 1541271 | NCBI WGS metagenome assembly OFMC01 (sample SAMN04209252, study PRJEB22552) | human gut metagenome | biome: gut; material: feces | host: Homo sapiens | place: USA: Oklahoma | reverse complement strand
GGCAGATGTTTGCGATGGGCATTATCGGTTGGCTTGCCGGGGTACTGTACCGCAAGGGCGTCCTCCGACGCTCCCGTATCAGCCTCTGCATCTTCGGCGTGATCGCGTCCACCGTCGTCTACGGCGGCATAATGAATCCTGCGTCGGCGCTCATGTGGGCGCACACGATCAACTGGAACATCCTCAAAAGCTACTATCTCACCGGCGTTCCTATCGACCTGGTTCGCGCCATTGGCACGTTCTTCTTCCTCTGGCTCGGCGCAGAACCGATGCTCGAAAAGCTCGACAGAATTAAGGTTAAATATGGCTTAGCGGAGTAAAACTTCCCGCAGGACTGCAAAATGCTGCGGTTCTGCGGGAAAATTCTTATATGTGCGACGAATCGACACAGGCAAAAAACTCCGCCATCGAGATTCCAAGCACCTTGCAAATTTGCTCAATGGTATCCACGGAGAGCTGACTGCCTCTGCAGCGAGAGACGCGAAGCGTTGTGTAGGGAATGTTTCCGCTTTGGCATAGCAGATACAACGTCATATTTCTCTCATGTAATAACTCGTCCAATCGTGCGTGCGTGTTCAATTCCTCATTCACTCCTATCAAAAAAGCAGATTCACTTTTGATGATAGGTTCAGTTCATAAAGGTACTTTGCCAATTGCTTTTCCTTAAGCTTGATGCCGTTTGAGCATCCTTTGACTGATCCAGTCCACAGAGCGGCAATTTCCGCTTTCAAAAAGCAGTAGCCCCGGCTCGGTATTCCGAGTCGGGGCTGCCGCTTGTCCATCAGAAATCCATATCAAGCCGCTTTCCGAAATCGCAGGCCGTTCGCTCTCACGGACAGCTCCTGCGACAAAAGGCGCAGCGTTTCAAATTCGTCGTCGAGGCCGTCAAGCTCCCGGCGAAGAATTTCTTCATAGTGCTGTTTCTTCTGCTCCAGCGTGGCAATTTTGTTGACCCACCGCTCCATAACCGCGGGGCTGCGGCTGCCGCTCTGGATGAGATAATCGGCCTTCTCCTGATACAGCGCGATCTCCTTCTTGACGGCAGAATAAAATTCCTCCGTCATTTTGTCGCGCTGCTTGGCGTCATCAATGATGTAAAAGCTGTTGACGCTCAAGGAGTTGTCGTTCTGATTCATCGCGCTGAGCTGCTCAATGAACGTTTCAAACGTGTCCACTTTGTCCATGTGCTGCCGCGGGATGAAATACAGATGCCCGTTGGAGCTGACCTTGGTGGTCTCCAGCATACGCAGATAGCTCAGGCAGATCGTCTCAATCTGCCGCCGGTTTGCGCACGTTTGATAAAGCTCAAACAGCTCCTCCGCCCGGAGGCAATAGTTCAGGGGATCAATATCGGCATCAAAACCGATGTTGTCATACCCAAACCGATTGTCGCGCCGGTCGTAAAAGATGTTTGCCAGCTTTTCATACTGATTTGTTCGCTGGTTGAGCGTTTCCTTGACCAGCTCACGGGAATAGACGTCCTCGGTGTGCGCGTTGTCGCGGCAGTAGACCGCGTAGATATGATGCGCACCGGGATTCTTTACCGTGATCCGGTCTTTGATATCGCCCGTCGCGGAGCGGAACGCATCCGACACGGAAATTCGCTTGCTGCCGGAATACGGGATGCTCAGATCCTCACAGAGCTGCGCCAGCGCCTCCTTCTCCACCAGAATGTTGGCAAGTGAGAAATAGAGAAACTTGCCCAGCACGGAGGTCTTGTCGCCGTTGGCTGCGCCAAGGATGTCCTGAAAATTCGTAATATTTGTCATGTGTATTTCCTTTCTAAGCCGTCTTTCGTTTCGTCCAGTCCAGCAGATAATCGTCCACGCCCTTGAAGCGCGGGTTCCATGTACATTGGTAGTACCGGATGCCCGGAATCGACTGCACCTCGCGGCGCAGGGTGCCGATCGCCTGCCGGACCTGCGGATTTGTAAACTGATCCATGTCCATCGCCTCCATGACCTCCGTGACGCCGAGCGACAAGAGCGTTTCACGCAGTCCTTTGTGGGCGTTCACGCCGCCGAGACACACAAAGAGCGCATCGTTTGCAAAGTAGCTTGCAATATCGCCCTTGAGCGGCCCCTCGGTGAGATAGGCACGCTTCTGCGTCGTGTCTCCGGTGACGTGGATCCAAGAATAGCTGCGGGCCCCGTTTTCCATGCGGCTTGACCGGCTGGACAGCCAGCGGTATTTTCGCGCCGCATCGCCGTCCAGTCGGATCTTCATACCCTGAATGAGACCATCCTTGTTCCGCACCGGAATGAGAAATCCGTTCGCGCCTGCCAGCGTCCATGCCCCGTCCTTTGTGTAAAAACCGGGCAGTCCGTGCAGTTCATGATCGCACCGGAGAAGCGACGCCAACAAGCGCCGTTCGGATTCCGTTTCCGGCATGGACTTATAGCCGTTGCGGGCAATGATCTCATCCGGGAGTCCTCGTTCATGGAGATTTTCTCTGTGCCGGTCGGAGAGCGTCAAAAGCGACAGCATTTCCGAATAGGCCGCATGGCGCTGCTTTAGCGCATACGGCTCCCGGCTCGTTGTGTTTGGGGAGCTGGGCTGCAAGGGCAGCTTATACACGTTGCTCTTTGCAGCCAGCTCCAAGTATGCTTCTTTGTTTGTCAGACCATTCAGCCGCGCATACAGCGTCACGCTGTTGCCGCTTGCGCCGCAGAGATTGCAGCGGTATTGATCGGTCCGTGTGTTCAGACTCAGATGATATTTGCCGGTTCCATGATCGCCGCAGAAGGGGCAGCCTGCCTCAACCTCCTCACTGTGAAGCGTTCGGTCATTGAGGGCAAGCCCGCACCGTCTGGCAGCATCTAAAATCGGCAGTTTCTGATACGTCAGCCGGCACGCCCCCTTTCTGCGAAGGCGACATTACGCCGCTTTGGGCATGGAGGGAGTTCCTGCTTTGACGGAAAGCGCCGCGTTGCGGACGCATTTGGCGAGGATCATCTGACTGGTCGGACGGATGTTGCTGAGATCGTCCACAGATTCCATGTTGTCGAAGAATACAGGGTAATTACGGCCTGTGAGCCGCTTCACAAGCTCCGACACTTCCGCGCCAGCCCGGATCTTCTCAGAGAGCGAGAGCCGGTCGTAGCGGCGGCCGTTGTAGGTAAAGCGGAACACGTCCTTTAATTCTCCGGTCGTCTTGACCACATCGTAGAGCGAGATCTTCGCGCGGTTCAGAGCGAGTTTGGAGAATGTCATCTCCGCGCGCTTGCTCATGTAGAGGATCACATCTTTCATAATGATTTTCTTTTCCGTGATCTCCTGCTCAATTTTGTGAATCCGTTCGTCAAAGTCTTCCGGCGCGGCGCTCAGAACCTGCTGCGCGGCGGCAAGCTGCACCCGGCAGTCCTCCAGCAACGCTTTGCACTCCGCAAGACGCTCACTGTCCGCGGGGCTCAGCGTGCCGCATTCGATGCTGGCCGTCAGGTTCTGGATGCGTGCGCGAAGCTGCTCCAGGGTCTGCTGGCGCTGCATATTCTGCTGTGTGGCAGCGGCCTGAAGCTGCTCCCGTTTCTGATTCAGCGCGTCGATCTCAGACTGGTATCTGACCAGATCATCCGCTTTGAACTGCTCGAACGTACTTTGACTTTTCTGCTCCAGCTCCTGAAGCTCTGCGATCTGACCTTTCAGATGCGTGCCGTCGGCAGCGATTTTCTCCGTTTCCGCCTGTAAAGCCTGACGGAACGCCGGATATTCCTGCTGGGAGAGGACACGGCGGCAGACTGGGCAGCTTGTACCCGGCTGAAACCGCTTCAAAAGCGCGGCGTTCTGCTGATACTTCTTCCCAAGCGCCTGCACCTTTGCCGTATCCTCTGCCAGCGGGCCTGTGTATTTTGGCTGGTAGACCTCGGACGACCGGGCGCCCAGCTTTGCGTGAAATTCTTGCAGCTTCGCGTCCAATTCTGCCGTATCCGGCGTTTCCGGCGCTTCACCGGAAAGCTCCTCGTACTGCTCGCTGGCCTGCACGAGCTGCTCCTGCAAGTCCTCCAAATTGACGTTTTCAAACCGCCGCGCCTCCAGCGACACCATCTCCTGCTGCAATTCCTGAATCTGTGCAGTCAGTCCGTTAGACAGTTCTTTGCTGCTCTGCCGCTGCTTCTGCGCGAGATCAAGTTTGCCGCTCAGATAAACCGCATTTTGTTCCAGCTCCCGAATTTCTTCCCGACGATTCTTGAGAAATGTCTCAGGGGATGGAAGCTGTACACCGGACAATCGCTGCTGCGTCTGCGCATTGAGTTGCGCCAGAACGTCGGCCTGCGGAATGGGCGGCAAATACCGCTCCAGCAGCTTTTTTCCATTCTCGCCCAATTCTTCGATAAAGTACAGCGGATTAAAAATGGAGAGAAACACATCCCGTTCGCCGAACATCTCATTGAGATCCGTCTGCCGGATGGCATAGCCGTCGTAGGTGATGCTCATGCGATCCTTCTGCCGGCTGCGGGTCAGCTCATGCGCCTTTCCGGTATCATCCGTAAAGCGCATCGTGATCTGCAGGTCCGGGTTCGTCTCATTGTGCAGCCGGTCGATGCCGCGCTCCCCGAAAAAGGGAAGTCCTGTGATGGCAAATGCGATGGCGTCCGCCAGACTGGATTTGCCGCGGCCGTTGCCGCCGGTGACGATGGTGGGATTGCCGAACGTTATCTCCATTGGCGCTTCATAGCATTTGAAGCCCGAAACGGTCATGCTGATGATCTGAAAGCCTTTGATCTTTTCCATTTTGCTTACTGACACCTCCTATTACGCTGCCTGCTGCACGACCTGATAGCCGTCCAGCGTATAAAATGCGACGTTTCCCTGTTTCCGCATCGTGATCTGCGCGTCATAGAGCTGCGCGCCGGGCACGAGCACGGGATGACTGCCCTGTGCGTAGACCTTCGCCTTCTTGCCCTCTGCGTTTTGCAGAACGGCGCAGACCAACGGCTGGCCGGACATATCCTGCTGATTGCTCACCGACAGCACAACGTACTGGCAGACCTGCCGCGTCGTAAACGGGAGCGGCTGCTGAGACTGCTGTGTTGGCCGCGATGATTGCTGCGGTGCTTGCTGCTGCGTCTGCGGCGTGGCCGCCGGTGCGGTATTCTGCGCCTGCTGTCCAGCCTGCCCGTCGCGCTTATAGCTGAGCTGTGCCTGTGCTGCACCCGGAGATGTGGGAAGCTGATGCAGCTTATCCAGTAATTCCAAATATGCAGCGTTCAGCTTCGGCCGCTCGGTATCGCAGATCACATAGGAGTTGCCCTTCTGCTCGATCTTGACCCAGAGCGGCTTTGTCATCTTGTAGAGGACACGTCCAATGCCCCATTGTACGGCGGAGCGTTTCATGGAGTCGGACAAGCCGCCCTTAATAGGCTCAATGTCGGAATCCTCCGCGCCGTCCCACTTTGTAATAAAGCCTTTGCCCTCAAAATAGATGGAAATGCCGCAGATCTGTGCGTCCTTCTTTCCGTTTCCGTGCCACGGTTTGTAGTCGTTGTACCAGTTCTCCGGCCCCACGACCTCATCCAGCCGGTCCTGAATGGCGCGGTTCGTGACATACGGAATGGCAAGGCCGCTGGTCTTATCTTTCGATGTCACTTGTATCCGCCATTCCAAGTCCTCCGGCGCAAATGGCCGCGCCAGCTCTTCGCGGATGGTTTTTGCGTCTTTTGTCATACGTTACCCTCCAATAAAGTCTTTCAAGGTCTTTCCGTTTGGAATCAGCACATCGGAATAATAGTACGACGGTTCTTTGTTCTTCAGATGCTCCAGAAGATCGCGGTATTGCAGCCCCAGCTTGTTGTTCAGTGCATTGAAGCTGTGATCCCCATTGGGGATGGACAGCAGAAGCGCCGGCAAACTTGCAAGAGCGTGCGGTGTCCTGTATTTCGGAAGCGCATTTGCGCCAATACAGATATCGCCATCTTCACCGCTGACGTTGGAAAATGGATAGTGGTACATCACGGTCTCCATCGCCGGTTTTTCGTCCGCGGTAACGCCCATCCGGCATCCACTGACTTTGCCCTCCAGGTCAACTTGAAACGCAAACACCAATCTTGGCAGCGGAAAGTTCGGATAATCCGTCTCATGGTAGCGGATGTCTGCGTATAAATGCGGATACCACAGGCAGTAAGACTTATTTCCGTCCGAATCGATCCCGATGTGGAGGCAGTTCGGCGGCAGAAGACCGCTGTTGACATGGTTGTGCCGGATGCTGTTTTTGATACAGTCCAGCAAGGCGTCTTCCTGTACTTCTTTGCACTTTACGATCCCGTCTGTGTGCGTCTCGATGAGAAGCTGTCCGTTTTCCGGAATGATCCGGATTCGCAGTTCGTCTTTGTTCATGCCGCCTCCAATTCCGGAACGTACCGCTTCGTATGCGCACGTTCCTTTTTGAGCAAGTTTTCCAGCTTCCGGACTTCCGCTTTATACCATTCGTCGATGGTGAGAAGAGTTTCCAGCAGCTCATATTCGCCTCTGAAATAGCCATCTGTTTCCACAAGGATACCGCTTGACCATTCCGAACCGATCTTCTTTTGATATTCCCAACTGATACCGCCACCACACGTACATGGATAAAACGCAACGTCCAGCATATCCTCCGCTTTTGTGATATACGGGTTTTCACGGAGTTTCATGCTGTGAAGACTCCCGTATTCCCGAATCAGCCGGTAATACTGCATCATGCTGTGAAAGCTGAAATACCAGCGGTTTTGCTCGTAGAGGTCATCGTAGTCGAGTGATAGGTAGTCGCAGACTGCATAAAGCAGTTCATAATAGATCTCATACAAATCATCCGCCGACTGCGTCACGCCACATTCCAACAGCCTGTCCAATTTTCCATATCCGTAGAACAGGCGCGCAATGCAGATCGTTTGAAGCGACCCGCATATAGATTCATAGTCCATAGCAGCGCCTCCTTCAACAAAATTTCCGCTGCGCAGCAGCTTTCGGTTCGGAACGATAAAAAATGCTCCACAGGTGCTTCAAACGATCCACTCGGTCTTCAGCTTCAAACAACGCATCGCACAAGCTGTTAAGATCATTTTCGTCAAATGCCTCAAAGTTAAGATCCGCAAAGCGAACAGGTTTGCCTGCGCTTAGTGGTTCCAGAATATGCGTCAGCACATACGGCGGCACGTTTTTCGGTTCAGGAGTCGGTGTGTGCGGAAGGAGCGTCAGTTCCTTTGCGAGTATGGATAGGTCAATTTTCATGCGCTTTCTCCCATACCAGCTTCACCACACAGATGGCATAGTCCTTCATATTGCAGAGGATCTTCTGATGCTCCGCTTCATCGAGATACGACCGGCCTTCGCGCAGGAAATAGATCCCGCAGTCCGGCATCAGCTCTCCAAACATGCTGGCGATGTGCCACTCCATGTGGGAACGCGCTTCGGCGGTATCGCCCTTGAGGTAGGCCGTACACATCTTTGTATCGCCGACGGTTTGCTCGTTCCCGATCTCCAGATGCTCCATGAGGCCGTCCAGATGCGCCTTTGCGCGCTCATCCAACTGATGCTTCGCGGATGCGTAGAAGTACAGGAACAGCGCCGGTTCGTTTCTGCCCAGAATGACGCTGTATGGACTGGACACTTTCTGTCCCCATGCGCCGCTGGACGGCTCAAACCGGGTGCAGAGCTTTCCCATCTGCGGGACGATTCGCTCCGTGACCTGCTGCCAGACGGCTTCGCGCGCCGCCCGGTCATCTGCTTCTGTGACGGGTGCAACGATTGCAAGATTTGTAGTTAACATAATTCCTCCTAGCTCAACGCCAGAAATCCGTTCGGCGTCAGGACATTGAAGATCATCTTGTTGCTGATGACCTCATGCACCTCCGCGCCGGTATGGTTTCCGCGCTGGTCAAACTGTTCCTCGCGTTCTGTGTTTTTGACTTTCACAATACGCCCCTTGATGATGTGCGGAGTATCGCATTCAATCAGCCCGTTGATCATCCCGGAGCCGCCGATGAGACCGATCTGCCCAATGGAAAGAGGCAGAAGCGGTCTTTTTTCCGTGCTGTCCAGTGCGCTTTTCTCGTTCAGCAGCCGCGTGAAGCTGCCTGAGCGCGTCAGTTGGCGTTCCAGCTCTTTCTCATTGAACCGCTCACCGCGAAAGACCTCGACGGTCTTTGTGACTGCGGGCAGTACATATCGGTTTTCCTCCAGCTCCGTAATGCACGGGATCATATCCGGGGTCAGCGTCTGCGCACCCAGCCGGTCAGCCGTTTCATCGTCTTCTGTCAGCTTTCTCCGAAGCCCCAGCACGACCGCCTGATGAAACCTGGCAAACTCGCTGCTTGTAAATTTCCAGACAGAAAGGTCTGAGAAATTCTCGGCAAGGATTTTACAGATGTCCGGGCTCAGGCGATAGTACGGCACGATGTAGACGAGCAGGCCGCCCAGCATGAGTGTGCGGATGCTCTGCACCAGAAACTGCTTTTCGCTGCGCACCCGGCTGCCGCCCTCGGTTAGAACGGACAGATACGGCGGGTTCAGGAACAGCACATGAAACGCCTCACGGCTGATCTGGCTGTGAAAGAAGCTGCCGAAGCCGACGCGGTGGAGCCTTGTCTGCGCCTCCTCCGCGCGGTGTTCGTCCAGTTCCATGCCGTAGGTGTAGCAGTTGTTGCCGTCGGCAAGCTGCCGGAGCGCCTTGCCGCAGCCGCAGCATGGGTCGAGCAGATTCGTCGTCACGCCCTCCGGAAATGCAATCCCGCGCAGGATGTGCGTAATATTCGCCGGGTCTGTCGGATAATAGCCCATGCGGACATGGTTCATCAGCCGCCCGATCACCGCCGCGTTGACGGTATCCGTTTGCGGAAGAGATTTTGCAAAGCTGGTCAGGACTTCATACACAGGCTTGTACGCTCTGGACATGAGATCAAAGCGGCCCAGTCCTGCTTGAAGCTGCCCGGCTTTTCCTGCCAGCGCGGATTCCTCCAATTCCAGAAGATACCGCTGTGCATCGCCGAACGCCGCAAGAAGCGCGTCCCGCGTTTTCTGCAATTCCAGATAGTACGCATACGCACGCTGCGGCTGCGCCGTGCGGTATTTCTCCACACCGGCGCGGCATTTCAGAAGGCGCTGGCTGCCGCGCAGAATCCCTTCCGCCGTCTGCCGAAGCTGTTCCAAGGCATAAAAGGAACGTTTGGGTTCCTTTTGCAATTCCTGTTCCATTTCCATCCTTCCTGACCTCAAGCCGCAGGCTGAATGCTCTCAGCCGCAAAGTCAAAGACCGGCGCGTTTTCCTCCGGCGTGCCGGGGAGAATGCGCAGTGTGTAGCCTTTGCTTCGCAGCAGCTTGAACGTGCCGATCATGCGCTGAAGCTCAAAATCATCCACATCATTTGCATCGTTCTCGCAGGCGGCCTTTTCCGCCGCCTGCTGTGCAAGCACCTCCTGCACGATTTTTGCGATGTTTGCCTTTGTTTCAGCATCTTCCGGTGTGTCAGACGGTTCTTCCGCCGGTGCTTCCGTGCGCGGCTTCTCAAAGCGTCCCTGCGGCCGGCTTGCCGTCAGGCACAGCCAGAATGTCCGCAGCATGGAAAGAAGCAGCGTCAGGAGCATACCGCGCGGCTTCGGCGTCAGATGCACGATCTCATCCGCGTCTGCTTCGCCGATCTCACTGACCGCCACGGTCAGGTTGGGAGCCTTGACGTAATTGGCGGAGAAAAACCGGGAAACAGCAGCACTTTCCGAGATCATGGCCTCATTGACGCTGACGCGCTGTGCCAGCAGTCTCCGGCAGATGACCGTGCCGCATTCCAGTTCGGTCACATCCACGATATCCGCGGAAACCTCACCGGCGGTAATAAAACCTCTTCCGGAAATATGTTTCGCTTTCAGACCGTTCGTAACGTGCAGATGCCCATGGACGATCACGTTGTCCGTGACAAGCGTTTCATAGTTGTACGTCGCACCGGCGGGAATATAGACTGTTTTCATGCTCAAAAATCCTTTCTTTTTACGCTGCTTTCTGTTCTTCCTTGAGCCGTACCGGGAGGACGATGGCGGAGCTGTTGCCCGCAATGAGCGAGATCGCGCCCAGCGGGCCGGTCAGCCGCATCGTCACCATGTCCTGCTTCTCAAACTGCGTGAGCGCATCCAGCATGAATCTTGCGTCAAAGCCAAAGATGATGCTGCTTTCTGCGCTGATGGAAACCGCCGCTTTGTAGAGGCAGTCCTTCGCACGCAAGGTCAGCAATCCATTCTCAAACCGAACATAAGGCTTGTCTGCCTTTCCGACGCAGGCCAGCAGATATTTCAGGGCCTGCACGAAGTCTTTCCGATGGAAGCAGAATTCCTCATTCCACTTCTGCGGAACGATGTTCTCATAAATAAGAGGTGTGGCATTCGGAACGCAGTATGCCGTCAATCGGATCCATTCATTTCGGAATGTGACACATCTCTCGTTTACGTCGATCTGAATATCCGTATTTCCAAATACTTTGAGATGTTCCAGCGCCGGAACAGCGACTGTAAACGGCTTTTCAACACTCAGTCCACCATCATCACAGCAGGCCGCGCGATGACCTTCCACCGCCCAGATATGCTTGCTCTGGAACAGAACACCCTGATATTCCGGTCTGGTGCTGCGCAGATCTACGGCATACTTTACCTGCTTGACGCATTTGAGAATGTTTGCCGCGTTTGCCGTATAGCTTTGCTTGGCTTCAAACTCCGGCCATGTGGGGCATTCCTCAGCTTCATAAACCGGGAACTTGCCGCGCTTGTCTCCGCAGCGCATGGTTATGATCTGTGATTTCCTTTGGCCGGACAGCTCCAGTTCCAGTTGGCCCGTAAAGTAACGGCACACCTTCTGGACACCGGCACTGTTCCAAAACACGAACGCAAAGTCGTCGCCGCTCGCGGGGATCGTCACGGACAGCCATGTACCAAAGTCCGTTGCAGAGAGCGTACAGTGATCCGCTGTAAACTCCACCTTGATCTCCTGCAGGACTTTGACCGGACTTTTTGCCGGAATGTCCATCAATGCTGTCATCGCTTTATAAAAGGCTGCTGCGTCTACGGAACTTCTCATGCTGCTTTCCTCCTTGTTTTCTGTAGGGTGGCGCGCATATTGACAGAACCCGTTGCAAACGTGATCTGCCGCACACGCGTTTCTCCGACGGTCAGGATGTTGTAGATCATGTCCACGACGGCGGTAGCCGCTGTGATGTTGGCGGCGATGCTCTGCGGCGCGGAAACAGACGCCTCGGCGCAGCTCAGCTCCGTCGGGAATTTGTCTGTGTCCTGCAAAACCTCCGGGAACGCCGCTCCGACGGGGCGGTAGAACGTGCGCCCGCCGCTGCGGATGCCGCAGACGATCTGCCCGGTGTGCATCCCGTTGCCGCTGTCGATGTAGATAAGATCATCCAGCTTGTAAAAGACTTCGTGGCAGAGCTTTCGGCTCTTGTTGTTGTCCACCGCGCCGATGAGGATCACCAGCTCTTTGACGGTTGGAGAATGCCAGTACGGCCCGGTCGGGAACGTCCGTGCCCGCAGCATGGAAAGGAGCCGTTCCCCGGACTCGATAAATTCCGGCACATACTCCGTTTCCATCCCGAACACGGATGAATACCGCTCGGCCAGCACCTTTGCCTTGTTTTCTCCAAGGTCAGCCGGTGTGAAATTCTGGCGAACGAGATTCTTTTCCTCCACGACATCGCCGTCACAGATGATAAAGCGGACAGGCCGTTCCAGCGCGTACAAAAGCCGGTACAAATGCGGCGCGATATGTCCGCCGGTGCCTCCGGCTCCCAGCATGACGATCTTTACGGGGCGGTTCTCTGCAAACTTCATCCCGCACCTCCAAGCAATCCGCCCAGGAACGAGCGCACGCCCGCGAAATGTGCGGACGGCGCTTCCGGAAGCGCAGGAAGCTGATGGATGACCTTGCCGCTCCATTCTGCGGGAAAGCCGCTGTGCAGCCCTTCCAGCACCAGACTGGGCTCGATGGGGACGAAGCTGCCGCCGCAGGAAATGCGGGCGGAGATCTCCGGGAAGAAGCGATCCAGACGGCCGATCACGAGATACAGCCGCGTACCGCGTTCATCCATGTCATCGATGGCAGAAAAGACCGCCTTCATGCTGTTGTGGGAGTGGATATCCGCGTAGTACAGATACCGCGTATCGTCCGGAAGGTTTTCATCCGTCAGCCGAACCGTGACACGATCTTTGGTAACGCGCTGCTTCGGCACGAACGGGATGAATTTCTGTTCCTTCCGATCCCAGTAGATACGGACAAGGGATTCAAACTCCGCGCCCGATTCCATCTGGCTTCTGAAAAAGCCGATGATGGAGCGCAGCAGCTCCTGCGGAATGCGAGGAAGAGCCGGGCGAAAGCCGGCTCTTACCTCTGAAAATTCCGTGATCTTGTGCTTGGGCGCGATAAACTCGCCGAGCTCGCTCCGGCGCATCTCATACGTCTGCCCGTCCCGCGAGGGGATGAGGCAGATGACCTTGTTGGACGCGCGCGCAGCCTCCAGCGTCGGGAACACGCCCTTGTAGTCCGCGATGCCCTTCTTCTGCATCCGGATCTGCGGCTTCACGACGCACTCCGGGTCCTTGACCTTGCCTTTTTTCAGGCTGTCCAGGAACGCTTTTGACTTCTCGATCTCCGCTTTCATGGCCGCGATGGTGTCTGTCTTTGGCGTAGGAACGGTCTTCGTAACATCGCCGTACCGAACCTGCCATGTGACAGCAGACGCATCCTCCAATTCTGGGAAATCATCCGCTTTCTGGATACGCAGAGCCTCGAAGGTCATATCCGCATCCGTGATCTGCTCTCTGGCGCCGCCGTACTGAAAAACGGGCGGCTTGTCAAAGAGCGACAGTTGTGTTTGGGGTCTTGGCGCAATGCTTTTGACCGGGGCTGCCTCTGGGATGGGGTCGCTTTCCGCGCTTGTAAACGCCGAAAAGAGTTCCAGAGGCTGTTTTTCTTCTGCCGGTACTTCCTGCGTCTTTGCAGGGAGAGTATGTTCCGGCTCGGGCTGTGGTTTGGCTTCTTCTGCAGGTTCTGGCGCGGGATGAGACTTGACTTCTTCTGCCAAAGCTGGAGAGGGAGGAGGCGGTGCGGGTTCATCCGAACCGCTGCCGAAGATCTTATCTACGTCAAACTCCTCATCATCGCCCAGTAAGGCAAAGCCGTCAAATACGTTTTCTGTGTCTGTCATGCTGTGTCTCCTTTCTTTTTGTGCCCGGACGCAAAAAGACCGTAACTGCCAAACGGCAATTACGGTCTTATGAGTCCATTATTTCATTCCATGTCCTGCGCGCGGAACCGGGGGCATACCTGTCCCCAAGTCTTCACCTCCGCCCTGAAATAGCTCCGCCCTTGATCTGCTCTGACCTGGAATACAGCTTTATTGTAGCGCAGCGGCAGATGGATATAAACTTGCGGATATTTCAGGAGAACGAATGTCTTAACTTGCCTGCCCGTCTACAATATACTATGATACTCCGCAAGGGCGCGCCAGATGAAGGTGACGATCTGTGCGCGGGTGCAGTTGGCGTCAGGGCTGAACGTGGTGTTGGTGGTGCCCTTGGT
>OFMC01002066.1_pt1 | contig 13569 bp, 16 predicted proteins | sample 1541271 | NCBI WGS metagenome assembly OFMC01 (sample SAMN04209252, study PRJEB22552) | human gut metagenome | biome: gut; material: feces | host: Homo sapiens | place: USA: Oklahoma | reverse complement strand
GATCTGCATATATGTCTATGGCCTTGGGTGTGGATAGCTGTGTCAAGGCAGTTAGATCAATTTGGGGATCGGATTTTGCCGAACCTTTGCAGATCGTTCCTTGCCAGATTAAGACGAAGAACGGGCACACTTATAAATTTACAGTACTGTAAATTTATTAAAACTCAAAATTATAGCCCGGTATATCCGGGCTATAATCATTTAACGGTGAATGTATATGAGAAAATTTATTCATACGAAACAACGAAAAGCGGCACTTGCAACAGTAATTCGTGGATATAATTACAATATACGCCGAGCTACCGCGTTGAAATCACATGGAAAATATCAGGGAGTTGTACTCCCTAAAATATTGAATGTTGAAAAAGAATTCTCAAAAATAACAACATTAGAAGAATACAACGAATTGATAAACCGTCTAAGAGAAACAAGTAGGGCAACCCGCGAAGAAAAACCAATTCAATTAGGCAAATACAAAACCATAGAAACCCAAACAACACGAATAATTAAAAAGCAACAGGAAAGAACCATTCAAGCGTTCATTAGAAATGAAACACCTGCCAAAACTGAATTCAAATCCGAAAAAGCGTTAAAGCAATTCATACAAAACTATCAGCGGGAAACCTTTGAATCATTTAACGAAGCGAGGGCAGAGGTATTCAAAGATAATGTTGTTATCGCTTTGACAGCGCTGGGCTTTATGGATTTAGTTAGCGAATGGCAACGGCTATCACTAATTCAGGTGGATTCAGTAAATAGGGCATGGCCAGAAGCCGTTGAAGTTATGTGGGCGGCCTATGAGTCTAAGGACGAAAGCAAATATCAAGAAGCCTATGACAGAATGCGAACGGCTATAAATGGTGTAAAGGGTATCGTAAAATACACAAAAGGTACAGTGAAATGAACGAATATATTTCCGATTTTGAAACACAAAAAGATCCTGACACCGGTGTTATGTCTGTGTGGGCATGGGCTATTGTTGATGTTAACGATCTTTCAAATATTCAATACGGAAATAATATCGAAAGTTGGCTATCAGCAATTCAAGGACTTCCGAACGGATCTTTGATCGGATTCCATAACTTAAAATTTGACGGAAGCTACATTTTAAGTTATTTATTAGGTGTTGCAAAATGGGAATATAATGACAATCCAAAAGCAAGAAAAGCAAAAACCGTTGAATGTTTAATCAGCTCAACAGGTGTTCATTATAATTACAGAATAAACTTCACCAAACGAAAATATGTTAAAATCTATGACACATTAAAAATATTCAATATGAGTGTTTCGCAGATCGCTAAGTCTTTCGGAATCAAAGAGCAAAAAGGCTCCATAGACTATTCAACCTTTCGCGGGTATAACTATACTATGACTCCGGAAGAAGTTGAATATATTACCAATGATGTAATCATTGTTGCCAAAGCAATAAAGCAATTTCGGAATGAGGGTCACGAACGAAATACCATAGCTTCAAACGCAATGCGTTACTATAAGAAAAATAGTTACTATTCAAACTATGAATTTTTAACATATTTTCCACACCTTGATGATGATTTGTACCATCTATTAAAACGCGCCTATAAGGGCGGTTATTGCTATGTAAATCCAAAATTTAAAGGCAAACCGGTAGGCCATGGCCGTGTATATGATGTTAACAGCTTGTACCCCTCTGTAATGAGTGACCCTCGTAATAAATATCCAGTTGGCACTCCGGTATTCTTTGATGGAAAATATAAAGATGATCCAATCTACCCATTATATATACAGTTCATAACCGCACAGTTTGAATTGAAAAAAGGCAAAATCCCAACAATACAAATAAAGAATGATAAACGCTTCAACCCTCGCGAATATGTGACAAGTACTGGTTGTTTAATGGTGAATTTGTATTTAACTAATGTTGATTTAGAAATGTTTTACGAGTGTTACAATATAAAAGAAATTCAATTTATAGGCGGCTATAAATTCATAGGTAGATCCGGAATATTTATTGATTATGTAAACCATTTCAAAGAAATGAAAATGCAGGCCACCATTGAAAAAAATGCAGGTAAAAGGAGCATTGCAAAATTGTTTCTAAATTCATTATATGGAAAATTTGGTGCCAGCAATGATAAATTTGTCAAGCGGCCATATATAAACGATAAAGGAATTCTTGCATACCAAACAGTTGAAACGCCGAGACCTGCCAAAACAGTATATGTTCCGGTGGCCGCGTTCGTGACAGCCTATGCCCGGCGATTTATTCAAACTCTTTTCATAAAGAATGTAGATCGTTGCTGCTATTGTGACACGGACAGCCTACATTTAATAGGTGACGATCCTCCGGAGGGTGTCAAAATCAGTGACACAGAATTCAATTGCATGGCTCATGAGTCCAGTTTTTCAAGGGCTAAATTCCTTGGTGCAAAATTGTACATTGAAGAAGATGAGCAAGGCAATCTTGATGTAAAGGCCGCAGGATTGGGGCAAAATGAAGTAGTAAAAAATCAAATCACATTTGACAATTTCAACACTGAACAAGAATATTTCGGAATTCTAAAAAGCAAAACTGTGCAAGGCGGCGTAGAGTTAAGTGAATCCACATTTAAAATACGCGAGCGCGGAACACGATTTTAATAAACAGTGTCGATTATTTCAGCTAATTTGCCCAAATCTATTTACAGCTTTTGGCATTCGTGGTATAATTAAAGCAAGAAATGAGGAAAGAAAAACAACTAAATTAAAAGGAGTAAAAATTATGGGAAAAATGATTGGAAAAAGGTGGGATCGTCATCAAGGATATGCAACCGCCTATTGGGTTGACCTTGAAAATCCGATCATTATTTTTGATTCCGGTTTGAATCAGGTTGTAGAATACGATGAAATACCGGAGAAATATAAAAATGCAGTTGATAGTGCTATTTATGAATTTGAAGAGGGTTATAATAATGTGATCCGTTTGGGTTGCAAATTCTATGAGTGCTTTAATTTCACGCGTTTTTCTATTATGCGAGAGATTGAAAACTTTTACGAAACAATATACAGTAACAACGATTTTAAAGAGGTGTAAAAAGTGATCCGCTTTCTAATTAAACAACAATTTGCTTGGGCTGAAAAATGTTTTGATAGTAAGGGTGAAATAAAAAAGCCTTTTGAGCGTTATTTTGCTTCATTCATCAATCAGGTGTTAAAAGGTCAAAAAACAATAACGCTAATTGCACCAAACACTTTGACCGGTGTGCGAGGTCTTATTTATTTCTGCAACGCTTTGGATTTGATACGCTATCTAATTGAATTGCACGAAGAAAACAATTTTGTTTCGTTAACATTCAAAATGAACGCAAACGCCAAATCAATGCACGCGGCAAGAACTGTAATAGCGAGGTATGAAAAATGAATGTAATTAAATGTGAGGGTAACGGACAAGGATCATGTAAGCGGTGCTTTGATAAAGGTAAATGGAATAGTATGTGGATGAAATTACTTTATCGCATTGAGGGGTACGAGGGTTGCTATTTCCAGGATTGTGTTAAAGAAATATTAAAAGAAAATATGGAAAAGGAGGAAAAATAAATGCAACAAACCGTATCAACCGCGTTACAAGCAATCCTTGCAGATAGAGGTTACAAGGTGCTTGAAATAAAAACCTTTTCCGGTGCCACATTTGTCGGAACCAATATTCAAATAAAATTCAACAACTTCCTTTTAACAAAATGTGTTTATTGCAACGATGAATTGTTTTCAACAATTCAAAACATATCGGAAGTGCGTATCTTATTTTTCAGTTAAAATAAAGAACCCGGGGATTTCTCCCCGGGTCTTTTTATTTATAGCGTTTACAGGCAATATTATAATCATAAATGCAAATCCAACCTGATGGGATCCGCGCCCAAATATTTTTATTGCCTTTGTAAACCAATTCAAGTATTGTACATTTTGTGCCGCGTTTCAGGTAAGCAATGTTATTTTTTTCATCACGATTCAAACAATGCTTTTTGCCGTCCGAAGTCAAATCCTTGATCTTTTTTCGCCCGGTGTTTGCACCTGCCCCCTTGTAAACACCGCGAACATAGGTCAAAGTGATAGATGATCCAATTTTAGGGTGTGGGTACTCAAAAAGAATTCCGCGGACCTTAGGCCGAAGAACGCCAAGCACTCCATTATAGGTGTGTTTCACTTTTTTACATTTTGAACCCCTCGGCCAATTTTGATCGAACGATTCAAACCACCTTGTATTTCCGTTTCCGGTAGCCACAGCAATATGACCGTAATGGGATATTTTTGTACCCCATACAACAATGTCACCTTTCAATGGTACGAAAGTAGGGTTGTTTTGAATTTTTTCAAACTTTTCAACAAGCGGTTTTCTTTTTTCAAAGTTCCTAAAATAGTCAACTGCATTTCCCCACGCTCCAGGTTTAATGCCAAAGCAGGAATTTAAGTAAACCTTAGCTAAATCAACACATTGTGCACCGGCCACCCGGTCATAATCAATTAACTTTCCTTTACATGAATTGTAAAATTGATCGAAAGTCATTCGGTATACCCCTTTTCCTTGGCTTCATCTTTAACAATATCACCGGCAATAGCCGCAGAAGTGAAGCTATTATTTTTCCACCAACTCCAAATTGTGGAAAACACTGTTAAAAGTGTGGAAAAAAACAAATATACTTCATCATCGGAAAAGGGGAGCGGGTTTTTTCCGATCATCGTTAAAACTGAATTGACAAGCGCAACAAAAGTCACGATTGTGCGGATAATGGTATCTTTTGAAACATTTTTCATTTTAATTTGTCCTCCAAATCTTGAATGCGGTGATCTGCTACCTGCTGTCGCAGTTCTTGCAGGGCAACGCGTTGTTGCAAATTGTTATACTTTTCTTGTTTCTTTTCAAGCTGTTTAATTCTGTATAAAGTTTTTGAATTTGCAAGCCACGCGGTGAGCGAAGTGCCCACCAGTGTGACCGCAGATGACAGAATTATAGTTAACTGATCAACTGTAATTCTAATCACCCCTCGAATACAATACCGTCAACAACAAGGCCGTTTGCGTCCGACACGGTAAATATACGGGTTCCGTCAAACGCGACTTTAATGGAGTTTGACCCTTCAGTGACTAACATTGTAAACGCTGATCCGGTTTTGAAACCATAGAAATGTTGGATCCGTTCAACACCGGAAGCGCTGGAATGATAACGCACCCCAATACGGCTGGAATGCTGTACAAGGTTTGAAATCATTTCAGCGGACCAAGGTTGCACCCCTCCATCGGAGCGGGTGTCAATGGTTCCGGTGGTCTTGTTCTGCGCGTCACAGATTTTTCGTTGACAAATAATCGTGTTGTCGGATTCAAGATTTACACCTATGTTATGCTTTTCGTAACCGTAAAGCTGTGATCCGCGCTGTAATCGAATGCAAGGTGTAGTAGGCCATTCTTTCAGGGTGCCGGACCCGCCGCCGGAAAGAATCAGGGTTGTGTTAAGTAAATTATACGCAGTTTTGCCGGAAGAATAATTCAACTCAACATCGTTACAAAGTAACTTATTCACATTCACCGCGCGGATTGTGTGCGGTAGGTTTGCTTCATTGGTATTTTTGCCGTATATGTTCAAATTATCCAATGTAACAGAGTTGCAGTTGTGCATTACAAGTCCTATAAGTTTAGGCATTGTAGCCGGTGGGTCTGCTGAATCATAACGCCCAGTAATATACACATTTCCACCATTCGCGATATTAAACCATCGGTAATACTCCGACCCAGCTTTAACATGAATTTCTAATTCTTGGTGATAAATAGGACAAGCTAACAAGTCCATGGCCTGAAAAATTTGAATAAATGGATTTTCTTTGGTTCCGTCAGGTGAACTCTTCATATGGTATACTCCACCATTATCAGCAGTATTATTTACATATACAATATTGTTAAAGGTGGAATAGCCAACACCATGCCCCTGCGTGGTGGTTTGCTTAATAGATGACGGCGTACCCTGCAACAGTGAACCGCGCCAAATAGAAATCATTGAATCCGTGGGGTTTACGGCAGTAATACCCTGCGAGTTTGCGTAAACATAAAATTTATCGTTTACAGTTATATCCTCAAATTCTCCAGACCAAAAACGCTGATTATCCAAATATTGCGGAATTGTGAATTGTCGAATGTAAACGCCCGCTTTGTCATAAATGCGAATTGTATTCGGTGAATAGGTAAGCATTACAAAAGCAGTTGCATTTGCTTTGACAACCTGCATGATATAATCAAAACCCGGATTTGAAAGAGCAACCATATTTGAAGCGGTATTTGTTGCCGGATCCCACTCATACACATTCAACCCCTGTGAGATGTACATTTGATCGTTAGTTGCATCATATGCGACGGAAGACACCGCGCTTTCATTGTACCCGGCAGGTGCAGTGTATTTTTGAATTGTTGCAAGGGTTGTGGGGTTAAGCTCAAAAATAGTCTTAGAGGGAGTACCGTTCAATTCGCTTGTAGCAACAAAAAGACTATTTCTTTTTGAATTATAAACGATTGAATTGGCGTGGCCTAAACCTTCAATATCACGGCGCGCGACTTCTGCACCGTTGGAATAGTTGAAGATAACAACCGCCGCCGTAGTTGGGTGTATTTCAAGGGTATGACCCCGGGGCACAAAAGCGCAAGCATAATAAAGGTTGCCGCCAATGGTATAACGCGCACCGCCTTGATTCACCGGGTAGCGGTTTGTTTCATTTTCGGCGTTTGCAAGGTTTTCGCCGCGATATGTGTACCCTACAAGCCACCGTTCAAAATCAATATAGGTTGAATGAGGTTGGTTTTTGAATGTCACAAAGTCTTTTTTAATTTGTGCAATTTCCTGCCTAAATTCATCAAAGTATGGATCACAAATAACGGCAAGAATTTCTTTCAAAGTGCCGTCATCGTACCATTTTTGTAACTGTTCCGTAACAGTTTCCTTAATATGTTTATCAAGGTTTTCCAGTAAATCAATTACATAGTTTATCAACTCATCGTAACTATTTACTTTTTCAATCACTTCATTCATCTTTTTAAGAACAGCGTAAAGCAGTTCTTCAAAAGACAATGAATCATCATAGACCTGCGGTAAAATTCTGTTGCAATAAAACCGCCGAAGAACCGCGATCGGGTCAACATCTGGTTTGGGATAATTCATACATTTTCCTCCTTAGTACCATAATGGCATGAATAGGTCTTTATATTCGTCAAGCAATTCCGAATAAAGGCCGTTCACTTCATTTTTGAATTGCCGGAAAACTTCCCCGGCGGGCATTGTTAGTCCTGTAATGGTTTCGATTTGGTTTGATTTGGTGGTGGTGTCATTGTCTGCTGTGTTTGTTCCTTTATCCGTTGATTTGTTGGAAGCTGTATCAAAGTTGGCGCGATCTGCGTATTCAATAGAGTTAAAGTTCTCAGCTTTAATCATGTTGCCGGGAAGATCACTTGCCGCCCCCCGCATTGTTGAATTTGAATCGTTTTGGTTTGAAAAAGAACCTTTTGATTTGCTTTTACCGGTGGCGTTTGAATCTGTTTTGCGGGTGAATTTTTGGTTTGCAATTGCCAAATCTGCGGTCATTTGCGCGAATCCGTCAAAGGCTTTTGCGTACCCGGGCATGACTTCCATGCATTTTGCTTGTAATTTTACTTTCCATAAATAGTAAGTTTCAAAAGCAAATTCATCTGTTAAATAATGCATGATGAAAAGAATTTCAAAATATCTTTTGAAGGTCTCTATTTTTTGCGGTGTTGGATAGTAAAAATTGAAAATCTTTTCCCGCGCTGTATCAATTCGGTTATATAGTCCCTCATTTCTATCCTTGCATAAGTTGTTGACAACAACTTCCAAACTGGTAGTATACCGCGCCATTATTCCACCCCCTGCGGCTCATCGTCAGTATCTGTGTCATCAAAGTCTGGTTTATCACTTTCAATAATTTCACTTTGAACGCGAGGTTTTACAGACACATCAAGCCCGAACCGTTCATTGATCTGCTTGCAAGCGTTTTTTCTTTCATATAACATTGTTTCCAAGTTAATAGATACAAATTGATTATTTGCGTTTACTTCATCTGTAATAAGCCGTTCCGCTTTTTCATTCTGCACATTATTCACGCCAAGGAACGAAAGAAATTCCGCTTTGTAGCTTTCAAGCAAGTTGTATAAATCTTTAGCCACCAACGGTGCGCCGGTGTTTACACTCCCAAAGCAATCGTTGAAATCATTGTCTTTGTCAATGAAAATATATCCCTGCGAGCCGTCATATTTTGAAAATAGATTTGCAAGTGCTAATTTTTGATTTGATGTTCCTTTTAGAATTACAGGTGTTTTCTGTGCATTCACATTTATATCAATTATTTGCTGGGTTTTTGCGATTTTATCCACAAAATAATTGATATAAAATAAAGTCGGTGTCCACATCGGATTGTTTTTAATTAAAACAAAATCGTCCGCGTTGTACTCTTGGTTGAAGTTTATGCCATAGCCATTGATTTTAACAGGATACCCGTAAAGATTCAAAACAGATTGATCCGCCGCGCGTAGTCCTAAAAATCCCCTGTCGCGATCATTGCAGAACGCGGCCTTGCCGTCTTGAATCAATGCAAATTCTAAAAAATCAGCGTCCACCGTGTCCGGCAAATTTTCCCATTCAAAGATTGTGGCGGCAATGTTCATAAAGTAGCATTGATAAATTTGGTTTAACTGTGTAGCGGTTAAGATTGAATTGAATTGACCGGCAAAGGTACCGTTTGTTGCTGGACTGTGATAAAGCGCAAAAGGTTTTGTATTTGCTGGATTTTCCATTATTATCACTCCTTTTTAATCGTTATTTAGGGAATAATCCCCAAAATCTGAAATGGAATGCCAAATTGTTACACCAGTGTTAAACATACTACGGATTGAAGCGGCTTCCGGTGCAGGTGCATTTACTTTGATATTGCAATCAACTGTCTGCAAATAATTCCATTTACTGCGGGTATCTTTCCAGCTTGATATTTTCCCCCACTCGTTAATTGCATAGCCATACAGATCCAAAAAATCATCAATCGGGCCACATTCATCATATAGCGGGGAACAGTCTACCAATCGGAATTTACAATTTTCACTTGAAATAGAATTAGTATCACTTTGATTACCTTTACTTGCTACCTTAGAATTGAATGCATTTGCAATATCTCTTGAAGCATTAAAAATAGAACTAACTGCACCAACTCCGGAAGTGATCGCCCCTGCAACATTACCGCTTGCAATATTTGCGCCAAGGCTTACGGCACCACCGGCCACAGCCCCAGCCGCATTCAACACAGAGCCGACGCGGTTAAGCGATCCTTGAACGCCGCCGTTTTCATTGTAGCCAATTTGCATTTCAAAGGAATATGGAACATCAAAGACAGACTCGGCAGGCTTTGCATAATTTTTCAGCTTTAACTTAAACCCATTAGACCCGATAGGCCGCATTTCCGCAGTCATTCTAATTGAATTTCCTTTTATGAATTCAGGGCGTAAGGGTTGACTAAAGCCGTTATAATTGTAAACAACATAGACCCGGCACATTGAAGTAAGCATTTTTTTGTTTCGCGGAGTATATCCGCATGCTAAAGTGTTTCCGGCCAAATCAGCGCTCATTTCTTGTGTTGCAACAAGATTTGCGGAGCAGTATGGAATTGTATATCCATCAACTGTAACATCTGTAAGGTACCCATTCTTTCGCAACCATGTTTTAACCCAAAACGGAACGCACCTAAAACCAATTATATCTTGCCGCCGGTCTGTTTCTCCTGCATATCTATCAATCAATTTTTTAATTTCTACATCAAGCGAAACAAAACCCGCATATTGACCGGTCATAGAAGATTCGTTGCCATATCCACCGTAAATCCAATCTGTTTCACCTGCACCGGGTGGGCGTGAAACCGACAACATTTGCCATGAGGGAAACCAATCATCACCATTGGTGAATTCTTTAATTTCCTTTTCATAGTCAGCAGGTGCCCCCACCGGTTCCGGCTGAAGCCAACGGCCAACGGTATCTTCACTTTTTTTCACATGAGCGCGGGCAATTAAGGATTTATAATAGGTAATATTAAATTGATAGGTTTGCCAATAATCGGTTGTAATATAAATCATTGCAATATCTTGTGCAATATATTCAACACGGTCTATAAATGCGTAGTACCATTTTTTATTTCCTTGACGATTTACAAAATCACGGTTTTGGTAGCGGCAATAATTGAAAGCTTCAAACCTTGCAAAATTTCCCTCAATCCTAAAAGCTTGATCTTTCTTGATATAATTAAACTTTGTTGCGCTTACACCTTTTTTCGCTAAGTCGTCAAAGGCGGCGACTTGCGCCGCCGCCGTTGGGAAATCAACAATGGCATGGCATTCTTCAGGCTTTCCCCATGGAACTGTAAATAGATCCAACCGTGTTGTAGGTTGAGTTACTGCCATTGTTTTTACTCCTTTTAATTATTCGGTAAGTCAACAATCAAAGCAATAGGCGTTACAACATTATCAGTAATCAAGTTACAGATAACTGTCGCAGTTGAAGAACCGGACTGCGGAACACTCGCCCCAGCTGTAAATGTAATTGTTTTGTTCGTTGCATTATGAGTAATAGTCACATAATCCTGCAAGTTGTCATTTGTAAGTTTATCTTTCAGGGGGGGTTCAATCACTTGTTCAATTGTCAACTCAACATTATTCACCTTGTAATCTGCCGGAATTGTTGAATAGTTAATTGTTTGAACTGTGCCATGATTGATTATTACAAGACTTTCACCGTCCGTAGAATTGTAATTTGTAATTATCAAATCCTGCAAGGCGTCCGCTTTCGGAACTTCAAAAACCATAGCATTGGCAAAGGGGCAAATGCCGTAAATTTGCCAAACATGGAAGAAATACTGCCAAGTCAGGGAAGAGCCAATAAAATCTTCTGCCGCCGTTTGGATATTGTCATAGACTTGGAACAGTGATTCATCACAAATCACAAAGCCAATATCGGACAGCGTTTTGCCGGTGCGCTTTCTGTTTTCCAAGTCATAATTATCATAGTCGAAAGAATCGACAACAATAAGATTGTTTCGGAAATCGGCTTCTGCCATGTTGAAAGCCATTGCAAGAACCTTAACGCCCAATTTGTTAATCAAATCGGAACGAATAATAATTACAATTCGGTCAGCTTCCGACCATGTTTCAACCGGATCACCGACTGCGCCGGGCTGGTTGATATAGTTGTTATAGGCTGTAGAGGGGAATGTCATATTCATAGCAGTTTCGCGAATGGTTGCTACCATATCTTCCGCTTCGTCTTTCGTTGCGGGCATTGCCAATTTACGGCCAAGAATAACATTATTTGCATACGCGTCAACAATAGACTGCTTGAACAAATTGAATTCGCGAATTTCATTACCGGAGAAAACGGAATTAATTTTTGCAGATACAAAACGGTTAAAACTTTCATAGGAAACAAAAGCGCCCATCAATTCCTCACGGTTAATAGACAGCGGGAAAACATCTTGCCGGTTTCTGCTGTAATAGGCTACCTTTGTATCACCTTTGTACAGTTTCAAGATGCCAGACAGATTTTCGCCATTATATCCCATGGGATTGACAGGATTTTCATAAATCTGCTGTACATCGGTACCCAACGGATAAGGGCGGCCTTTCTTCAGGCGGGCAAGGCGGTTTGAATACCGCTTTACCTCCACGGCTGTAAACATAATTCTATCTACCAAGACAGAAATAAATTCATTGGTATGCGCTTTATAATTCAAAATCGGGTTTGCAAATTTACTAATGGAATCACCCTCGGCAAGCACAGGAACATCATTCTGCGCGGATTCACTCATCATAGAACGAACCGCGTTCAATGTTTTTTGCGCTTTTGCCGCTTCGGTCATCTTTTTAGAACTCATTGAAAAAATCCTCCTCCTTTAATTCCTCAATTACTTCATCAGGTGATTTTTCGTCATTGGCAGGCGGGTTGTCCTCGGGTTTATCAACTTCAAGTTTTTCGCCAACTTTCATCATCAGGTTGCCGTTGATCTCACGAATGCGGTTATTGTCCTCGACAAGCCTTTCATTATCTGCGGTCAACCGTTCAATCTCGCTTGCATAGTCAACAAAGGTGTCCGTAATTGTTGCAAGATCGGGACCGATCTCGGTTACATCTTCCGCCTTTGCGACACGGTCAACAATTTCTTTGATTTGCTCAACGGATAAACTCATTTTGTTTTACTCCTTTCATAGTCTATTATATATCATTTTCTCTACTTCACTTTTAATCTGTAAATTTTCAAAAAACAATCGCCCCGCTACTGCAAAGGACTTAATCTTTTTTAGCTCGGCTCCTGCGTGCGGCCTATTGTTTTCCGCTATTTTATTTACAGTTAATGGATTTGTCTTAGGGTCGCCCGTTTTACAGGCGTATAATGCTTGCGAACTGGAAGCAAAGAAAAAATATATTATATTGTTATTGGTTTTAATGTTGAAAAGTTGAATTGAATCTTTTGGCTTTCGTTCGATTTGTGAATAGTCATCGTTTAGGAATGATTCGTTATTTGCGTACTCGTTGTAATCAGGTAGATATTTTGTTGCTAATTTGTTTTGCGGTGTTGTAGCTTTGGCGAATGCTAATTCATTTGTAGTAGATAGCATTTCGGCGTATATTAAATCGTTTTTGAATAATGGGCTATAATTAAATTTTATTCCAAAGGCTAAACAGTAAGGGTTTACCATTGACAAGGCATTTGCCAACATGAACACTTTTCCGTCTTGCCGCGTTCGGAATATTGTTTCTTGTAAGTCGGTAAATACTCTTAATTCATTCGGTAAGTATCGACGGAATGATGATTTATTGTCTATTATGAACTCATCATATACTATTGTTGTTACTGCTGAAAAATCATCGGAACCTTTTAGTATATCGGCGTTTGTCAGGGCGATGAATCGCCCTGCCTGCTCGCCGTCTATATAGGCGGTTTTGCCTTTGATCTCGAATTTGTGGTCGGGATAATTGTTTTTGTGTTTTGTGAAAAAGCCGTCTGTGGCTTCTTTTATTTCTGTTTTGTAACGGCGAAGCCATACAAATTGTTTTTTGCTTTTTAAGTACTGTTCGATCACATACTTTTTTAACTGATATGTTTTTCCTATACCGCGTCCGCCTATTAAAATGTTAAGATAGCGATTGTAGGATAAACATTTGCGTAAACTGTAATATTTCATAAATCGGTCGGCGGAGAAGTCGCACCCCGGATCCACCCGGTGCAGCTCGGCGGCCGACTCCTCGCCGGTGGCTCCCACCTTCACTAATGCGTTTTGATTCTCCGCCGCCTTTACAAATAAACAGAAAGGTTTATACACCCTTCATTTATAATTATAGCGAATGATAATTGTTTTGTCAATGATTTTGGATAATTACTTTATGTATATTTTCATATTACAATCTGTATAGAGCAGGGACGGAGGTGAGTTGGTGTAGAGCAGGGCCGGAGCCTGGTCCGGAGTCTATGCCGGAGCTGAGTTGATTTGATTGGGGAAAGTTTATTTGTTTACTAAAATGACACTACCATA
>OFMC01002059.1_pt1 | contig 13612 bp, 12 predicted proteins | sample 1541271 | NCBI WGS metagenome assembly OFMC01 (sample SAMN04209252, study PRJEB22552) | human gut metagenome | biome: gut; material: feces | host: Homo sapiens | place: USA: Oklahoma | reverse complement strand
TTTTTTCAAAAGGCCCTTCTACTTACTCTGAATAAGGGGTGCCGTTTGGCAGGGTACTTTTCAAAATTCCCCACAAAAATATTTCTCCCTTCACTTACTCTGAATAAGGGGCACCGTTTGTGGGGGTGTTTTCGGGAACAATTTGAAATTCTCAGCAAAAAAGGTTTCTCCGCTCAAATCAGTAAACTGAGCGGGGAAACCTTTCACTTTTAATTATAAGATTTTCTTCTGAATCCCTCGTAAATCCGTAATAATCCTTGATAAATCGGTATCGCCGTGATATACTTAAATTGTATAATTATAGCTATCGGAAACCGCCTGAAAGTGAGGACATTTTAATGGAACCGACCATCGAACGCTGGTACTCAATGAAAGAGATTTGCGAATACCTCGGCGTCAGCCGTGATACGGTGCTCGCTTGGATAGAGAAAAGAAATATGCCCGCTGCGAAAATAGGCCGCCTTTGGAAATTCAAGGTCAGTGAAGTAGACGCTTGGATGAAGTCCGGCGTGGCGGCGGATAAGTAATTATTTTGGAGGTGCGATATGGCACTGGAAAATAAATTGGGGCTGACAAGCTCCGCTGATCTTGCCCGTGAAGAAGAACGCATCAGCAAGAAAAAGGCGGTAGAACTGTTTGAAAACGGCGTGCTTGATGCCCTGCCAGCAGGTAAATTCTCGACCTTGCAGGCAATTCACAAATATCTGTTTGAAGATATTTACGACTTCGCCGGTGAGCTGCGCACGGTGAACCTAGCAAAAGGCAATTTCCGCTTTGCGCCGCTGATGTATCTGGAGGCGGCACTGGCCAACATCGACAAGATGCCACAGTCCACCTTTGACGAGATCATCGAAAAATATGTGGAAATGAATATTGCCCACCCCTTTCGGGAGGGCAATGGGCGTAGTACTCGCATCTGGCTCGACCATATCCTAAGAACAGAAATCGGCAAGGTCGTGGACTGGAGCAAGGTGGATAAAGAGGATTATCTCCTTGCAATGGAGCGCAGCCCCATCAAGGATGTGGAGATCAAGGTGCTTCTGAAAGCGGCGCTGACCGACGAGGTGGGCAGCCGTGAGGTGTATATGAAGGGCATCGACCACAGCTACTATTACGAAGGGTACACGACCTTCAAGGCAGAAGATTTGAGTAAGGAATGAGGTGCAGATATGCCCGATCAGAATTGGCAATTTGAACTGGAAGAATATATCAAGCAGGGCGAACCCGACCGAGCCGAAAAAAGTGAAGCGTGGCAGACTGCTATCGGCTTGCAGGCGGTGGATGGGCTGAATACCTCTGCCTATCTGCTGGATACGGCCAAGGATCACATCGAGGGTAAAATCACTATTGATGAAGCCCAGCAGCGCATTCATAGCTATTATGAGCAGCGCACCACCCGCACCGAAATAGAGAACGAAACCAAAGAAGCGGACATTGTCTCTGCAAGGATCGCAAAGTTGTTGGGCGAAAAAGCCTTCCAATTCTCGCCTGCCGAGTGGCTCTCCATCCACCGCAGACTGTTTGAAGGCGTGTTCAGTCACGCCGGGCAGATTCGTCAGTACAACATCACCAAGAAAGAGTGGGTGTTGAACGGCGACACCGTAATCTATGCGGACTGGAATAGTATCAAGGATACGCTGGATTACGATTTTGCCACTGAAAAACAGTTCTCCTATGAGGGCCTGTCCGTAGATGCGGCGGTGAAGCACCTGGCAAAATTCGCCTCCGACATTTGGCAGATCCATCCCTTCGGCGAGGGAAACACCCGTGCCACCGCCGTCTTTATGATCAAATATATGAAAACCTTCGGCTTTCGTGTAAACAACGACGCCTTTGAAAAGAATTCGTGGTACTTCCGCAACGCCTTGGTCCGAGCGAACTATACGAATCTGCAAAAGGGTGTTCACTCCACCACAAAGTTCTTGGAGATGTTCTTCGGCAATCTCCTTTTGGGCACGGATTACGAGCTGAAGAACCGCTATATGCACATTGATTATGTGGAGGAAAGCAATTCCCAAAGTATCAATTCCAAAGTTCCAAAGTATCAATTTGATACTTTGGATTGCTCGCTGGAAGAACTGGCGGTTTTGGAACTGGTCGCACAAAACCCGGCCATCAAGCAGCAAGAGGTGGTTACAGCAACCGGGAGATCTCTCAGCACCGTAAAGCGAATTATGAAGTCGCTGCAAGATAAAAACTATATCCGCAGAGAGGACGGAAAGAGATACGGGAAATGGGAAGTGCTAGTTTGATTTATCGCACGCTCCAATGCAATGCGAAAAAATAACGTAGGAAGGGATTCATTCTATGGCTAACGGAAACAACGCCACAATCGGCTTTGAAAAACAAATCTGGGACGCTGCCTGTGTCCTTTGGGGACATATCCCCGCAGCAGAATACCGAAAAGTGATCGTAGGACTTATTTTCCTGCGCTATATATCCAATGCTTTTGAAAAGCGTTATCAGGAGCTTGTTGCTGAGGGCGACGGTTTCGAGGATGATCGTGATGCATACGCCGAAGATAACATTTTCTTCGTACCGGAGGATGCCCGGTGGAGTAAAATTGCTTCTGCCGCTCATACTCCTGAAATTGGCACACTCATCGACAATGCAATGCGGGCTATTGAAGCAGAGAACAAAAGCCTGAAAAATGTGCTGCCTAAAAACTATGCAAGCCCAGATTTGGACAAGCGTGTTTTGGGCGATGTGGTTGACCTGTTCACCAATATGGATATGAGCGATACCAAAGAAAACAAGGATCTGCTTGGTAAAACATATCAGTATTGCATTCAGCAGTTTGCTGCATACGAAGGTGTTAAGGGCGGCGAGTTCTACACACCGGAAAGTATCGTTAAAACGATTGTTGCAATTCTAAAGCCTTACGAAAATTGCCGTGTGTACGATCCCTGCTGTGGTTCTGGCGGTATGTTCGTTCAGTCAGCCGATTTCATAGAAGCACATCGAGGAAACCGGGGGAAGATCTCAGTCTATGGGCAAGAGTCAAACGCCGATACTTGGAAAATGGCGAAGATGAATATGGCGATCCGTGGTATCGACGCCAACTTCGGACCGTATCAGGCAGACACTTTCTTTAATGATCTCCACCCCACGCTGAAAGCAGATTTCATTATGGCAAATCCGCCGTTTAATCTCTCCAACTGGGGACAGGAAAAGCTGAAGGACGATGTGCGTTGGCAGTTTGGTACGCCCCCCGCCGGTAACGCCAACTATGCGTGGATTCAACATATGATCCACCACCTCGCCCCCAATGGCAAGATCGGTCTTGTCCTTGCTAATGGTGCATTGTCCACTCAAACAAGCGGTGAGGGGGAAATCAGAAAGCGCATCATTCAAGCTGACCTTGTGGAGGGAATCGTGGCTCTGCCGACACAGCTTTTTTATAGTGTGACCATTCCCGTCACCCTCTGGTTTATCAGCAAGAATAAAAAGCAAAAAGGCAAGACGCTTTTTATCGATGCCCGAAAGATGGGATATATGGTTGATAAAAAGCATAGAGATTTTACCGATGAGGACATTCAAAAATTAGCAGATACCTTTGAGGCTTTTCAGGAAGGGACCTTGGAAGATGTAAAGGGTTTCTGTGCTGTGGCAGACCTTCAGGCGATTGAAAAGCAGGACTTTATCCTGACTCCGGGCCGATATGTGGGTATCGAAGAAGTTGAGGACGACGGCGAGCCTTTTGAGGAAAAAATGACCCGTTTGACTTCTGAACTTTCGGATATGTTCAAGAAGTCGCATGAATTGGAGGATGAAATCCGCAAGAAACTGGGGGCGATTGGGTTTACTATGAAAGATGAGGAAAGTGAATAAGTATGGGCACATATGAAAAGGCGTACATTTATTTTGATACGAATTCTTTGGAATGCCGTCATTCTGGGAAGTCGCTATATCTTTCACAGTTTACAGTTAATCCCATATATTATGAGATTGAAGATTTAATTCGTAATATGGGGCTAACAGATAAAGTGGAAGTTTGTATACCCGATATAGTATGTTTTGAACTCAGAGAGCACCTACTCAAACATTTCAAAACAGAAAAAAGTTCTATGGAAACAAAAATTGGGACTTTTCGCAAATCTTTTGGAGATTTGGCAGAGGTAGTCTGTGAGTTTAAGGATTGTCACACAGAAGAAGAATATTCAGATTACGCGGATGGTATTATTCAAGATTTTCTTGATAGTCCTCGTGTAAATGCAAAAATTATTTCATGCCCCAAGGATGAGGAATCCGTAAAACAAATAATCCAGCAAGCAATCCATTCAGCTCGCCCATTCAGAACTGCTAAGGCCTGCGGAAAAGAGTATACAGATGCTGGATTCAAAGATGCCCTGGTTTTTAATACCATCCTTGCACACACCGGTGAGCAACTCGGCTTGTTTGTTTCAAATGATACCGATTTTTCGGAGCTATTTGACGAGCGATCCACAAGCAATCTAAGAATTTGTAGTAGTGCAAAAGATGTTCGGGTTATTCTGTCGAAAGAGTTTGATGTAATATCTATTGATATAATTGAGGAACTTCTAAAAACAGATAATTATTTAGTACAGCGCATTCTATCCGAATGCGATCTTGAAGAAAATTCCACTGTATGCAGCATAAAAATAATATCTTGTGAAGCAAAAGAAGATAATGTTGATGCCCAATTTGTTGCAATAGTAAATGGACAGAAGCTTATCTTCGATATTACATATAATATAAATGCCAAAGAATTGTTAGAAGCTTCTTGCGAACCTTATGAAGAGGAGGTGAATTAAATGTCAATATCTGCACATCTATTCAAGTATATAGATATTAATCCAAAAGAATTTCTTGCAAAAGGGACATTGGCAAAGAAGATTTCGATGGACAAGCTTCAACCTTTTTGCAGAGATGTTCCTGAGTATGAGATAGCCAAGTTTAGTGGAGGCGCTAAATTCAGGAACGGCGATACTATTATGGCACGCATAACACCATGCCTTGAAAATGGGAAAACAGCAATGGTTAATATTTTGGAGCCGGACGAAGTTGGATTTGGATCAACTGAATTTATTGTATTCAGAGCCAAAGAAGGCTACACAGACCCTGACTTTGTTTATTATCTTGTGAAAAGCTCCATTGTCCGAGATCCGGCAATAAAATCTATGGTTGGATCATCAGGGCGTCAGCGTGTTCAAACAGATGTGGTGCAAAATCTCGTGATACCTTTCCCAAATTTGTCAGAGCAGCGGAAAATTGCAAGTATTTTAAAATCACTTGATGATAAGATAGCGCTTAATACAACAATAAATGATAATTTAGAGCAGCAAGCTCAGGCGTTATACCAGGAACTGTTCATTACTAATACTGATCCGAGTTGGGAAACAGGTACCATTAGCAATTTGGGAACTGTTATTGGAGGAAGCACACCCTCCAAAGCAAGGCCGGAATACTACACTAAGAACGGGATTGCTTGGATAACCCCGAAGGATTTATCAATTAATAAATCAAAATTCATAACTCACGGCGAAAGCGACATTACCGAGCTTGGACTAAAAAACAGCAGTGCGACTGTCATGCCCGAAGGAACAGTTTTGTTTTCATCCCGTGCCCCCATCGGTTATATTGCTATTGCTGCTGGAAATATCACGACGAATCAGGGCTTTAAGTCGGTTGTTCCTAATGCTGAAATTGGTACCGCTTATGTCTATTACTACTTGAAGCAGAATCTATCAATGATTGAGAGACTAGCGTCCGGTTCAACATTCAAAGAAGTTTCCGGAGGAACAATGAAGTCTGTTCCTGCAATCGTTCCGGACAGCAAAACCATACAAAAATTCAACAACTTCTGTTTGCCGATATTTGAACAGCAGAAAGTTTTAGAAACACAGAATCGAACATTGGCGGGTTTGAGGGATAGTCTTTTGCCTAAGCTGATGTCCGGCGAACTGGATGTATCCGCCGTCGAGCTCTAAGCCGCTAAATTATCATTTACCTACTTATCATAGCCCTTGCGAGTGGCGAGGGTGAAAACGAGGATACACCACTCCATAGTTGTTCTCAATAAAAAGGAGAGTTCAACTATGAAGCAAAAAATAGCCGCTGCTGTTGTGCAAGGTATGCTCCCATATCTGAACAACGCACAAACCGAAAAGCTGCAAGAGGTCTTGTTGCACGCTCTATGGGATTATGACATTAGCGTTTCTGATGGCAAAGCGGAGAAACAAGAGCAAGATCTTTTAGCACTTTTCCTTGCCGCAAAACGCATTGAGGGTTGTTCCGAAAAGTCACTGAATTACTATCAGGCCACCACACAGGCAATGCTTAACGGCATCGGGAAACCAATCAAGGAGATTGTGACAGAGGATATTCGTCAGTACCTGACGAGTTATCAGCGGGAACGGCATTCCAGCCGAGTAACCATAGATAACATTCGGCGCATCCTTTCGTCGTTTTTCTCTTGGTTGGAAGATGAGGATTATATTCTTAAAAGTCCCGTTCGCCGGATACATAAGGTCAAAACAGCGTCAAACATCAAGGAAACCTACTCCGACGAAACCCTAGAGCTGATGCGGGATAGCTGTTCTGAAATGCGTGATTTGGCGATGATCGACCTGCTTGCTTCAACGGGAATGCGTGTTGGTGAAATGGTGCTTCTAAACCGGGATGATGTGGATTTTGCAGAGCGGGAGTGCGTGGTGTTTGGCAAAGGAGACAAAGAGCGAATGGTCTACTTTGACGCCCGAACAAAGCTGCACCTGCAAGCCTATTTGGAAAGCCGCAATGATGATAATCCGGCACTGATCGTTTCTCTGAAAGCACCTTTCAAACGCCTATCCATAGGCGGTGTCGAAACAAGATTACGGGAATTGGGCAGGCAGTTGGGCGTACATAAAGTACATCCGCACAAGTTCCGACGAACGCTGGCCACAATGGCGATAGATAAAGGAATGCCCATAGAACAGCTTCAGCAATTACTGGGGCACAAGCGAATTGACACAACCCTGCAATACGCAATGGTCAAGCAGAGCAATGTAAAACTGGCACACAGAAAATATATTGGGTAAGGGGTAAAAAGATGGATTTCACAACATCTATATTTGGTGACTTTGCAAAGTTTAGATATGGAAAAATGCCGAAGAAAAGCAGTGTAAAAGAAAACGGGAAATATCCGATATATAGTGGATATCGTTATGTAGGATATTATGATGAGTACAATACCGAAGCGAATCAGCTTATTATAGTTGCGAGAGGTGTTGGTGGGACTGGAGATGTCAAGCTCACAAAAGAAAAATGCTATTTAACCAACCTTTCAATACGTGTAGAGATAGATACAAGTATTGCTTTACCAGAATACCTATATTACTACTTCTCAATCAGAAATCTGAGATACTTGGATTCTGGCTCTGCTCAGTCGCAAATTACTATATCTGACTTGGCAAGAGTTGAAATACCGCTGCCAAATATAGAAATTCAAAAAAAGATAGTTCATTGTTTAGGTGTTCTTGACCGTAAAATAAGTGCTAACGAAGCGATAAATGATAATTTAGCGGTTTAGAGCTCGACGGCAGAGACATCCAACTCGCCGGACATTAGCTTGGGCAACAGAGAATCCCGCAGCATAGATAGCTTTCTGTTTTCTATGCGTTGGTTAGTTACAAGATCGTAAATCGGTTGTAGCACGCCGCCAATACGCTCCATAGAAGCTACATCGGGAATGATCACCTCTGCTTTTGCCAGATCTTCACGCTTAATATGACCCATAGTTGTGGCTTTATCGGCGGCAATTGCAACAAACCGAGCAAGATGATGTGCTGTCCAAGTATAGTAAAACCACTTAGGATATTTGACGGATGTCACTTTGAATAGATGCTGATTGAGACCACAGGTACCTCCACACCATAAATCCACAAGCAGGCTACCCGACCAAGAAAAAATCACATCACCATCGTGGACAATGAATTCAGGTTTGATGTTTGGAGAGCAAAGCTCACTGCTATAATCACAAAAGCCTTGGCGTAGCTCCTTAATTTTGAGAACTGGCAATCCTCTCTCACCATCAACTGGGCGGAACTTTTGCATAGCCAGCCCATTAAGATAGTCTGCAATATCAAGAAGGCTGCCAGTTGTCCAATTTGGGGGCAATTCTCCGTTTTGAAGCAATTCTTGCCGGAAAATTGCCTGAGCCTGCTGCTCTAAATTATCATTTAGGAGGGAGATTAAAAGTGATCACGAATCAGCCCAAGTGGAAAATAGTTGAGTATTCTCGTAGCCAAATAATCAAAGCGGGTAAGACAATAAAAAAGGGAGATGCGCCAGAACAAGAAGCAGCGCAGGCAACAAAAATTATAGATAATTGGCGTGCAGCACACGCTTTTCCGATGCACGTAATCTATATGCACTTAAGAAGGATGGCTGCCTCACATAGTGATATAATTGTTGCGGAAAGACTGAAGCGTTTGGATTCGATTGTTAATAAGTTGAAGAGAGAACCTTCAATGAGTCTATGGACAATGCAAGATTTAGGTGGCTGTCGCTTTATCGTTTCCTCGATAGATGATATATATAAGTATGCTAATGAATATGAAAATTCAAGAAAGCGCCATATCTTGAAGTCACAGTATGATTATGTGCAACAGCCCAAAGCTTCAGGGTATCGAAGTTTGCACAGAGTTTACGAATACCATAGTGACTCCATCGACACATATAACAGAAATATGCTGATTGAAATACAGTTTCGCACTCATCTCCAGCATTTATGGGCTACAGCCGTAGAAACGATGGGACTATTCACAAAAGAAGCTATTAAGTCCGGCCAAGGAGACGCTGAAGTCAAGCGCTTTTTCCAATTAGCATCAGCACTGATTGCCAAAAAAGAAAATCAACCAATTCCCCCTAATGTAGTCGATGATATTGATGAAATTATTTCCGAGTTAGAGGGAGTTAATTCAAAAAATAACTACCTAGACTTTCTTAGCGGCATTCGCGTAGCAGTTAATTTTCAAACGCATAAAGGCAAAGAGAAAAAAGCCCAATATTACATTCTAATACTGAATTACAATACAAAACGGCTTTCAATTAAGAGCTTTATGCCAAGCCAATTTGAGGAAGCAAATGAAGTTTATAGCTCGATTGAAAGCACTAGAGCAGAAACAAAAATCGATGCCGTCCTTGTTAATGTTTCATCTTTCAAAGCTCTTAAATCAGCATATCCAAACTACTTTTCTGATATTGGGGAGTTTGTGGATATTATAAAAAGTTACTTGAATTTATGAATAATTTTGTTGTAGGGAGTTGAGATAATGCCGGGATATAACACAGAAGCGGATTATGAAAACGCTATAATCGAGCTTTTCAGAAATGATTTGGGCTATGAGTATGTTTACGGCCCGGATGTGGAACGAGACTTTAAGAGCCCGCTCTATGATTCGGTATTGGAGGAGTCCTTGAATCGTCTGAACAAGGGCTTACCTGCTGACGCCATTAACGACGCTTTATTCAAACTGCGCAACTTTGAAAATGGCGAGCTTGTACAGAAGAACGCCGAATTTATGGAGTACCTGCAAAGCGGCATTCCGGTCCGCTACTTAGAAAAAGGCGAGGAGCGTTCCGGCATTGTGTATCTCGCTGACTATTCCCATCCCGAAAACAACTCCTTTATTGTTGCCAATCAATGGACCTTCATTGAGAACAGCAACAAACGTCCGGATATTATTCTCTTTCTTAACGGCTTGCCTGTTGTTCTTGTTGAACTAAAATCCCCCTCCCGTGAGGAAACAGACGCTTCTGAGGCCTATCGGCAGCTTCGGAATTATATGCAGGAAATTCCGTCGATGTTCATTTACAACGCCATCTGTGTGATGAGCGATCAATCTACTTCCAAGGCAGGAACGATCACCTCAGGTGAAGATCGTTTTATGGAGTGGAAAACAAAAGATGGCAGTTATGAAAATACCCAGTATGCACAGTTTGACACCTTCTTTGAAGGGTTGTTCCAAAAAGATCGCCTGCTGGATATTATCAAAAACTTTATATGCTTTTCAAACGAGGGTATCAAGAGCTACAAAATTCTTGCCGGATACCATCAATATTTTGCAGTAAGAAAGGCCATCGAATCTACCAAGCACGCAACTGTGACGGATGGCAAGGGCGGTGTTTTCTGGCACACACAAGGCAGCGGAAAATCGTTGTCTATGGTCTTCTATGCTCATCTGCTGCAAGATGCCCTGGATAGTCCCACGATCGTTGTCCTTACCGACCGCAACGACCTTGACGATCAGCTTTATGGACAGTTTGCCAAGTGCAAAAAATTTCTGCGGCAGGAACCTATCCACGCTGAAAGCAGAGAGCATTTGAAGTCGCTGCTTGCCGGCAGACAGGCAAACGGGATTATCTTCACTACAATGCAGAAGTTTGAGGAATCCCACGAGCCGCTTTCTGAGCGCCGCAATATCGTCGTGATGGCAGATGAGGCACACCGTGGACAGTACGGACTTGCAGAAAAAATCAAAATCACAACAAACGAGGATGGCGAGGAAGTCGCCAAACGTGTTGTTGGCACGGCTCGCATTATCCGCAACAGCTTGCCCAATGCTACATACATCGGCTTTACCGGTACGCCGATTTCTTCCAAAGATCGCAGCACCCGTGAGGTGTTCGGTGATTACATTGACATCTACGATATGACGCAGGCTGTCGAGGATGGTGCAACACGCCCGGTCTACTATGAAAGCCGTGTTATCAAACTGCATTTGGATGAAGCCACCTTGCGCCTCATTGATGCTGAATATGATATTATGGCCAATAACGCCGATCCGCAGGTTATCGAGCAGAGCAAAAAACAACTTGGCCAGATGGAGGCTGTCCTGGGCAACGACCAGACGATCAATTCGTTAGTCTGCGACATTCTTGACCACTACGAAAATAACCGTGCGAACCTGCTCACGGGTAAAGCGATGATTGTTGCATATTCTCGTGCCATTGCTATGAAGATATACAACCGCATTCTCGAACTGCGTCCGGCTTGGACGGAAAAAGTCGCCGTTGTAATGACCGAGAGCAACAAAGACCCGGAAGAATGGCGTAAAATCATTGGAAACAAGCACCACAAAAACGAACTGGCACAGAAATTCAAGGATAATGACAGTCCCCTGAAAATTGCTATTGTCGTAGATATGTGGCTGACGGGCTTTGATGTACCATCCCTTGCAACAATGTATGTCTACAAACCGATGCAGGGCTACAACCTGATGCAGGCCATTGCCCGTGTCAATCGAGTCTTCCGTGATAAGGAAGGCGGTCTTGTCGTCGACTATGTAGGTATCGCTTCCGCCTTGAAGCAGGCAATGAACGACTATACGGTACGGGATAAAAAGAACTATGGCGATACCGATGTCGCAAAGGTTGCATATCCCAAGTTCCTCGAAAAGCTCTCTATATGCCAAGATCTGTTCCATCACTACGACTACTCAAAGTTTATGTCCGGCACGGATCTTGAGCGGGCAAAAACAATCAGCGGCGCTGTGAACTTCATAATGGGTCGGGAGTTGGAGAAGGAACGGGATACTTTCCTCAAAAAGGCACTGATGCTTCACCAAGCACTGTCACTCTGTTCTTCCTTGGTAGATGAGCCGATGCGCTTCGAAGCAGCCTTCTTCGAGTCTGTCCGTGTCCTTGTCATTCGGCTGACTAATCAGGGCGGTGGGCAAAAGATTTCTCTCCCGGAGGTGAATGCCCGGATCAATGAGCTTTTGAAGCAGAGCATCAAGAGTGACGGCGTCATCAATCTGTTTTCTGATGTTAACTCCGAATTTTCTCTGTTTGATCCGAAGTTCCTTGAAGAAATCTCCAAGATGAAGGAAAAGAATCTCGCCGTAGAATTGCTGAAAAAATTGATCGCCGAGCAGGTTCAGATTTACCGCAGGACAAATGTGGTCAAATCCGAAAAATTCAGCGAGATTATGCAGCGGGCGATGAACGCCTATCTGAACGGTATGCTGACAAATGAGCAGGTCATTGATGAGATGATGAAGCTTGCCAAGCAGATCGCCGCTGCGCACAACGAAGGCAAAGAACTTGGCCTCACGGCGGATGAGTTAGCATTCTACGATGCGCTGACAAAGCCACAGGCAATCAAAGATTTTTATGAAAATGATGAATTGATCGCCATTACCAAGGAACTTGCTGAAACCCTTCGCAAGAACCGCACGATTGACTGGAACAGGCGTGAACAGGCAAGGGCAAGAATGCGCATGCTGATTAAACGCCTTTTGAAAAAACATAAGTATCCGCCCGAAGGGATGGACGATGCTGTTCAAACTGTTATGACGCAGTGCGAGCTTTGGACGGATAATATGGAGGAGTGAGTATGGACACACAGAAGCTTTCTATAGCAATTCAGGCGTTTATAAAAAAGCAATCCACCAATGCGGCATATTATGAAGAAAACTGGAATGAACGGAAAGAACGAAAAGCATATTACCAATCCTTCACCAAAGATAAGCTCTTGGCAATGACTGAAGAAGATTTTCTTGAGTATATTAGCAAACTTTGGGCAGTGCTGATGTGGGGAAACAAAAAATATGTTGTCGATAAGCTGATTGAAGATAATGGCTTTTCTACGCTTAAAAAGCAGTTGGCTGACCTGTTGTATGGATCTGCCTCTGTAGAGAAGCGGTGGGATATTTTTCTGAAATCTGTGAAAGGTATGGGGCCTGCTACGATCAGCGAACTGCTTTCCTATATGAATCCGCAGGAGTACATCGTATTCAACAAGACAACCATTCTTTGTTACGGCTACTTGGGGATTCCGAATATGCCCAAATACAACTACCAATACACCGGAAAGAAATATACTGAAGTATGTGCAATTGCAAAGGAGATTGCATCCTCTCTGAAAAAAGCAGGCGCGGCTGATTCGGATTTGTTGGCAGTCGACTATTTTCTGTGGGACGAAATTCTTCCTCTTGCAGAAAAGGACGTCCCCACTACCGACGCAATTTCTATTTCTCAGGAGCCTGTTTCTGCCAGAGATTCAAGATCATTGCACGATGAAATCAAAGACAAGCTGGTGGATATAGGAAAGCTGCTCGGCTTTGACAGCCGCTCTGAAGTAAAGATTGCAACAGGCGCAGTTGTGGATGCTGTCTGGGAAGCTAAAATCGGCAATATGGGGAAAGCAATTTATGTTTTTGAGGTACAGTCTAAAGGTTCCATCGATAGCCTTATTCTAAATCTGAAAAAGGCACAGAGCAATGCAGCGGTTCAAGCTGTTGTTGCCGTTGCAGATGAAGAACAGCTTGCGAAGATCATTCAGGAAAGTGCCGGTGTGATTGATGAAAAATCTCTGCGAACTTGGGACTCCGAAGATGTTTTAGCAGTTTATGATGCGCTAGTGCGGGCACACGAATCAATCAACAAACTGGCACTTGTACCGGAAAGCTTCTGACCTCTTGCTCTGATAAAGTTCGGAACAATATCAAATTTAGTTTGACATAGTTCCGATAAAACAATGACATTGTTCCGGAAGTTTTTGATATTGTTCCGAACATTGTTCTTTTTCGTTTGGTCAGCGCTGCATAAAAAACAAGCGGAGGTCATCGACCCCCGCTTGCTCGTTACCCATATACAATTTCCT
>OFMC01002037.1_pt1 | contig 13691 bp, 9 predicted proteins | sample 1541271 | NCBI WGS metagenome assembly OFMC01 (sample SAMN04209252, study PRJEB22552) | human gut metagenome | biome: gut; material: feces | host: Homo sapiens | place: USA: Oklahoma | reverse complement strand
AGGGTGAAAGTATTACCCTGCCTGTTGTGTACGGCACCGACGATGCTCCGGCCGTGACTCCTGAGACTGCTGCAACCGGTGAAAGCGCTGCAACGGATGAGAAGGTAGCCAAGGCTGCCGAAAAGCTCACCATTGAGTGGACCTCCTCCGATGAGAGTGTTGCAACGGTTGATGAGACCGGTACTGTTACTGCAGTGGCAGCTGGTGAGGCGAATGTTACGGCTTCCGTAAAGGACGCCGACATCGCCGCGAGCACTCACATCAAAGTTGTCGTCACTCCCACCGGTGTCGCGGCACCTGAGTCTATTGACCTCGTCACTAATGGCGAGAACACCAAGGACTTGGACGCTAAGCTGGTTCCCGCAGACGCAACTGATGTCAAGCTCGCATACGAGTCCAGTGATGAATCTGTTGCTACCGTCGATGAAACCGGTAAGGTGACTGCGGTGGCCAACGGCGAATGCACCATCACAACCTATGTCACTGCGAAAACCGAAGACGCTGAAGCCTCTGAGCTGAGTGCTGCTGCAGTTGAAGCAGCAGATTCTGAAGAAACTGACGACAGCGTGGCCACGATGCCTGAAGACCTGGCAGCAATGGATTCTGCGTTCGGCGTTGTTCCTGAGGACCTGAAAGCCGAGACCAAAGTTACAGTTACCACGAACGTGGAGAGTGTTACTCTCGATAAGACAGAGGGTGTCCTCACGGTAGGCAACACTGTCACTGTCACCGCAACTGTCACTCCCGATACGGCAACCAATGCCTCTGTGACTTGGACCTCCAGCGATGAGGCAATTGCAACTGTTGACTCCGAAGGTAAGATTACGGCCGTTGCTCCTGGCACTGCCACAATCACTGCAACAAGTGATAGCAACCCTGATGCAAGTGCAGCGTATGCAGTAACTGTGCAGGCTAAAAAGGTAGTCACTTCCACGAGCACTAAGACCTCCAGTAAGAGCAATTCTGGAAACACTGGTAGGAGTTCGAACAGCGGAGCAGCGGCTGCCGCTCCGAGTAATCCTGCTCCCGTACCGGACCCGGCACCTGTCCAGCCGAGCGAACCTGCACCTGCACCTGACCCTCAGCCTGACCCAGCTCCTGCAGAGCCTCAGCCTGACAATCGAGATTACACGGATGGCAGTGGCGCAAATGGCGGTAAGGTAATCGAAGGTCGTGCTGACAATAGTTGTCCTCCTGAGGATGTTGGCATTCTTTGCTGATGGCTTTTTGAAAAACAGTAAATTATAAACAACCGGCAACTCGTAGAAGAAAACACTCCTCTACGAGTTTGCTTTTTGAAAAGCAGTGCCTATTATAATAAGGTAGGAATTGGTAGATGAAAAAGCATATCGTATTGGCAGTTATTGCGACTGCGGCTATGGCGCTCACCCTGGTAGGGTGCGGCGTGAAAATCACGAACATCGCAGTTCCGGAGTCTGCGATGGTGGAGAAGGGTGAAAGTATTACCCTGCCTGTTGTGTACGGCACCGACGATGCTCCGGCCGTAACTCCTGAGACTGCTGCAACCGGTGAAAGCGCTGAAACTGACGAAAAGCTCGCTAAAGCAGCAAGTAAACTGACGGTCGAATGGACTTCTTCCGATGAGAGCGTCGCGACTGTTGATGCGACTGGCATGGTGGTTGCTGTCTCTGCAGGTGAAGCTGACATCACTGCAAGCGTCACGGATTCTGAGATGAGTGCTGTCTGCAAGGTTACGGTTAAAGTGGCCGCGAAAGACATCACCGTTCCCGACAACCTTGACGTCAAGCTCAACGATGGAAACGAAACCACTGTCGAGGCAACTGTAAGCCCGGCTGATGCCACCGATGTGAAGGTAAGTTACGCTTCTACTGATGAGGCAGTGGCCACCGTCGATAAAGACGGCAGGGTTCAGGTCTTGCAGCCTGGTGAATGCGACATCACCACGACCCTCATGCAGGATGGCGAAAAGGTCACCGAGAAGACGACTCATGTGAAAGCATTCTATGAGGTTGAAAGCATCACGCTCGATTCCAACGAAGGCAAGTTGACGGTCGGTAAGTCTCACACCATTAAGGCAACTGTTGCCCCCGAAGAGGTTGCTGCCGAAACTACCATCGAGTGGTCGTCCAGCAACGAGAAGGTCGCTACAGTCGATGAGAACGGTAAAGTCACTGCAATTGCGGCCGGTGAGGCAACCATCACCGCAACTGTCGGTGAGAAAAGTGCCAACTACGAAGTGACGGTTGAACAGCCGAAGAAGGTCACGACCAGCAACAAGACTTATAGCAGCAGTTCCAGCAACAGTTCTGCTGTGACGCCTTCCAACCCGGCACCTGTTGCCCCAGCTCCCGCACAGCCTGACCCGGCACCGGCACAGCCTGACCCTCAGCCGGAACAGCCCGCGCAAGACTCTCAACCCAGCGGGGGCACTGATAACTCTGGCGGTAATAGTGAGGATGACTGGTGGCATGGTCCTGTTCTTTCTGCGCCGACTGATAACGGTTGTACTCAGGAAGAAATTGATGCTGGAGGGTGCTAATAGTACCAAAATTCTGTAATTGGTAATATAGAAACTCGTAGTATAGAAGCAACAAGTCTTCTTGCTACGAGTTTTCTTTTTTAAAGAATAACATCTGTATATTATATTGACACACTCCCACGATTAAAATCGTGGGATTCTACTTCAACGAGGCCGCTGGCTGACCCAGTCTTACGCCTCTCGGTAACGGCATGGTGCCCCATCCGTGAGAGTATTTTTACGCAGGGTAGCCCGATGAATGCCAATAATCAGCTTGCTGTTATTTCTAATTTTCCAAAAGTTCTTTCATCGCTCTTCCCAGCGCATCGTTCCAGAAAAACCAGTTGTGGTCGCCGGGGGCTTCGTACCAAGTCAGGGGCCAATTCATCGCCTGCAAGGTATCGCGCAGGCGTAGGTTGGCGGGGTACAGACTGTCCTGCTGGCCGCAGGCCAAAAACAGGCGGGGCATGGGGCACGTTCCGTCACGGAATTTCTCCACCAAGTCAAACAGATCATCCTGTGGCGGCACAATGCCGTGCGGGAAAATTGCCTGATCTTCATGCCAGCGGCAGAGCTGGGGCAGTTCGGCCTGGATTTCCGCCACCGAGGAAAAACCGGCGCACCCGGCGTACTGCTGCGGCGCAGTAAAAGCGCATTTCATAGCACCGTATCCGCCCATCGAAAGCCCCATAATATAAGTGCGCTCCGGTACGGGCTGAATGCCGAAAAACCGGCGGCAGAGCGTTGGCAATTCCTGATTAATGTAGGTGAAATACTTGGGGCCGCAGGCCATATCGGTATAAAAGCTGCGCTGCACTTCGGGAACGATCAGAATAGCCCCGTGGGTGCGGGCCAGGTGTTCGGCCTGGGTATAGCGCAGCCAGCCGGTGCAGTTGTCAGTCAGGCCATGCAGCAGGTACACCACTGGCGCGGCGGCCAAATCTCCGGTATCTGGCATGGTAACAAGCACCGATGTTGCCATGCCGAGAGATTCCGACATGACGTCACAGCGGAAAAATGCCATGGTTTGCCCCTCCTTCAAATTTGTGGGTTTGCCAGCGCGCGGCAGACGGCACGCATGGCGGGCTCGGTGCGGTCCCAGGCGCTCACGGTACTGGCAGCAAAGGGATAGTGCTGCAAAGCGTCCGGCTCGGCCAAGCAGACAGCACAGAAGCGCGGGTTGTGCGCAGCCAGCGCTTCGGCGGCCTGGGCGGCAGCGGCGGCTTCCTCACGGGTGCCAAAGGCGAATACCACCGCGGGCGCCGCGGCGCAGACATCCGCCAGCTCCGGCAGTTCTTCCACCGTGTGGTAGACAGCGCACTGGCCGCCCAAACGCCGTGCAGCCAGTGGAGCAAAGCTTTCCGTAATGCGATCGCCCTCCGTCACGCCAGTACCGGTACCGGACGCCCGCGCAATAAATAACGTCCCTGCGGGCAGCGGCAGCAGGCTGTGGGGGTCTTGTACCGTCACGCCGGTTTCGGCCAACGCATCCGCAAGGGCAGCATGATTGCTCCAATCCTGGCTGGCGGCATCGCGGGCGGGCATAGTCCAGCCCAGCGCCAGCTTGCATGCCAAGATCCGCCGCACCGATTCATCCACCCGCGCCATCGGCAGGGTTCCATCGGCCACAGCATCGCACAGGGCACGGATGCAGGGGGTCTGCACGTCTTTACCGGTGGGGTCGGCGTTATCGCCGCCGTTGCCAATAATCAGCAGGTCGCACCCGGCCAGTGCCGCCTGCACACAGCCCTGTGGTGCGCCGTACTGGTCCAGAATGGCGTGCATCTGCAAGCCGTCACTGATGACAAGCCCCTGGTACCCCAGTTGCCCACGCAGCACGCCCTGGATGACGGGCGCGGACATGGAGCAGGGCGTATCGGTGTCATCCAGCGCGGGGAAGCAGACATGCGATACCATCACGCTGGCAAGGTCCTCTGACATCGCGCGGCAGAAGGGCGTTAAGCAGCTATTCATCAATGTGTCACGCGGGGTATTGTCCACCACAAAGCCGAAGTGTGTATCGGCACCGGTCTGCTCATGGCCGGGGAAATGTTTGCCGCAGGCCAGCACCCCGGCATCCCGCAGGCCGCGGGCCATGGCGCAGCCATAATCCGCGATGGATTGCACAGTTTGCCCATAATAACGGCGTTCCGCAGGGCCGGAAAGAGTATCCAGCACCGGCGCACAGTCCAGGTTAATACCCAGTGCCCGCAGCTCACCGCCCATCATACGCCCAACTTTGTAGGCGTTGGCGGGATCGCCCGTGCGGGCAATGACCATGGCGCTGGGAAAAACCGTGGCTTCGCTGCGCAGGCGGGTAACACAGCCGCCCTCCTGGTCGATGGCGATAAGAGCAGGCAGATCGTTTTCCGCCATGACGGTGTGCTGGATCTCAGCGTTCAACTGCGCCAGCGCGGCCCGCCCGGCACAGTTTTTGCCAAACAAAATAACGTTGCCGATATGATTTTTGCGTAAAAATTCCCGCGTGCCCGCATCCATGCGGGATACCTCGATACTGGCCAGGATCATCTGGCCGATCTTTTCTTTCAATGTCATACGGGAAAGGAGATTATCAATCGTGGTAGGCATAGGGCACCTCGAAAACAGGTAGGAGTTAGGAGGGAGGAGTTCGGAGTTGATGTGAATTAGAAATTAGCAATGAGAGATTAGGAATTGGCGGTAGGAAAAAGTCTAAATCTGAAAAGAATAAAGAATAGAGAATAATGAATAATTGTGGTGGACCGCGGCGCAAAGCGCCGCTCAGGAGATATTAGGTTTGCCGGTTGTTAAAAAGTGCGATTGGCTATTAAATGTTTTGTAGGGCGCGATGACCTCATCGCGCCGGGCCTTGCCACGAGGTAATCAAGAAATATGTACTTCCCTTGCCACACCTCAAATTACTAATTTCTCATTACTCCTTCCTAATTATTTTGTATCAAGCCTTAATGCATCGTAACTCCTAACTTCAAACTTGCAATCGCCCCGCCAATGATTCCTGCGGTGTTGCGGTGGGCGGCAAGGCGGAGGGTGGGCTGGGGGTTGGCGTGCAGGCGGGCCAAAGTGGTGTGGCAGGCATCCAGCAGAAAATCGCCTGCCTCGCTGATGCCGCCGCCCAGGGCTACGACCTCCGGCGCAAAAATGGAGTTGAGGGAAACAATGCCGGTGCAAAGCTCGTGCACATACTGGGCAAACACGGCCTGCGCCGCAGCATTGCCGCTGCGGGCGCGGGCAATCAGGTCGGCGGGGGACTCGCCGCCGGCCATGCGGATCAACGCGGTGGCCGAAGCGTACTGTTCAAAGCAGCCGCACTGGCCGCAGGGGCAGGGCAGACCGTCGCTGTGGGTAATGATATGCCCCAGTTCCGGGGCCAGCCCGGTGGGGCTGCGCCAGCACTGCCCATTGATGACAATGCCCCCGCCAATGCCGGTACCCAGGGTGAGCAGAATACCTGTCTGTACATTTTGCAGTGCACCGGAACGCATTTCGGCCAACATTGCCGCGTGGCCATCGTTAATGACCACCGCAGGTAGACCGGACGCCCGGCGCAGCAACGCAGCAAGGGGCACATCTACCCATGCCAGATTATCCGCCGTAATGGTTTCGCGCGCAGCGTTCAGCGTGCCGGGCGCACCGGCCCCAATAGCCGCAACGTGATACGGTTCCAACTGCGCCGCAATCAGCGCGGCGGCTTCGGCAGGTTCTTTGGGTGTGGGGCGGCTCCACTGCTGCAAAAGGTTCAGCTGTTCATCAAAAATGCCGAACTTAATGCTTGTACCGCCAATATCAATACCGGAAAGAAACATGGTTGAACCTCGATGGAGCGTTGTGGAGAATTAGAAATTAGTAATGAGAAATTTGAGGGTGAGCGGAGCGAAGAGAAAAAAGAATAATGAATAAATAATAAAGAATAATGTTGGTGGACCGCGGCGCGCTGCGCCGCTCAGGAGATATCAGGTTCGTTGTTTATTAAAACGTACCTTGGCCCACAAAACGTTCTGAATTCGCGGGATAGATGTCACAACATCTTTATAACGTGGAATAGGGCACTGTCTCGGTGGGGTCAGGTACCCCCGCCCTACCGTAAGACAAAGCCTTGCACCATTCTGCAAATTGCGGTATAGCGTCCCCGTTAGCCGATGACGAATCTCATCTTCACAAGCAATTCCTAATTACTCATTGCTAATTTCTAATGATTTCATACCGGACCTTGCCGCGCCGCCAACTCCTAACTCCTCCCTCCTAACTATCTCGCCATACCCTCTCCACCTGCCATCCTTCGCTCCATCCCACCAGCACGGCGGGGTGGCCGGGGTGGATGGTGCGGGGCAGGCCGAGCAGGGCGGCGGGGGTGGTAGATGCCATCAGGCAGGCGTCCTGTGCGGGGATCCCAATGCTCTGCAAATTGCGCACTGCACCGTCCAGATAAACACCGCCACCGTCCAGGGTGCCGTTTGCGCAGCGGCTCACACCGTTTTGCACAATATAATCTTGCCCGGCCACGGTGTAGCGTCCATCGGGCAGACCATGGGTAGCCACACTGTCGGATACGGCAATCATCGCTTCAGGGCCTTTCATGTGGTAGACAAGCTGCAAAGCGGCAGGGTGCAGGTGAACCAGATCGCAGATGCACTCGGTGGTCACGTTAGGATCCAGCAGAGCGGCGGCCACCACACCGGGGTCGCGGTGGCGCAGGGGGCGGCAGGCATTGAAGGTATGGCACAGGCCTGTAAATCCAGCAGAAAAAGCACGCTGGGCGGTCTCGTAATCAGCATCGGTGTGCCCGGCCTGCACCCGGATACCTCGCGCCGCCAGAGCTGCGCCAAGTTCCAGCGCACCGGGAAGCTCCGGGGCAAGGGTCACCTGCCGGATGACGGATTCATACCCCTGTACCAGCGTCTGGTACGCGGCGAGGGTTGGCGGCAGCAGCGCGGCGGGTGGCATGGCACCGGGACGTTCGGGACTCAAAAAGGGTCCTTCCAGATGAACACCCAAAATATGCGCGCCGGGCAGTTTGCCTGCGGCCTGCTGCTGCATGGCGGTTTGTACCACCTCCAGCGCCCGGCGCATGGTGGGCAGCGGCTCCGCCCCAAGGGTGAGCAGCACATCCGTTACGCCGTGGCACAGCAGGATGGTCAGGAACTCGGGCAGGGGGCGTTCATTCAGCTCCGGGTCAAAGCCCTGGCCGCCGTGGCAGTGCAGGTCAACCAGTCCGGGTGTTAAGGCCCAGACAGAAAAATCGGCCGAACCCCCGCCACCAATGGCAGTGATCTGGCCGTCTTCGACCGTCACGGTCTGATTGGCTAGGAATGTACGGCCCACCAGAAGTTTTTGAGCAAAAATTTTCATGGTAAGCACCAGTGTTAGTTAGGAGTTAGGAATTAGGAGGTAGGAGTTCATATGAATTAGAAATGAGCAATGAGAAATTAGGAATTTGTGGTGGAGTATAGGCGTATTACAATTTTTGATTGTCGTACCGTGAACGCCGGCGCGATGAGGGCATCGCGCTCTACAGGATGTTATATGGTTCATCACTCAGCTTCAAATAGCAGCAAACCTAATATTTCCTGAGCGGCGCAAGTGCGCCGCGGTCCACCAACATTATTCTTTATTCTTTTTTAATTATTCATTATTGTTAATTCTGAATTATAGGTTGTTCAGCGCTTCCGCAATTCTCCCGTGTGTTTTTTCCAGTCTTGCTTCCGCGGTGGGGGCGTCAATTTTACAGAGAATCATCAGGATAGCGGTTTTAGCGCTGTAACTGCACTGCTCCAGGGCGTTGCGGGCGGCAACACTGTCGGCACCGGTGGCGGTGCGCACAATGCGTACACAGCGCTCCACCAGCTTTTCGTTGCTGGCGCGCACATCAACCATCAGGTTGCCATACACTTTGCCCAGCTTGATCATGGTGGCGGTGGAAAGCATGTTCAGCACCATTTTTTGGGCAGTGCCGCTTTTCAGGCGGGTGGAACCGGTAATAACTTCCGGCCCCGGCATGGGGGAAATGCCAATGTCAGCCCGGGTGTCTACCTCACTGCCGGGGCAGCAGGTTACACTGATGACCGCTGCGCCAAGGCTGTGGGCATACTCCATCGCACCCAGCACATAGGGAGTGCGGCCGCTGGCGGCAATACCGCACAGAACATCCTTCTGGCTGAAATTCAGCTTTTCCAAGTCCTCTTTGCCAAGGTCACGGTTGTCCTCGGCGCCCTCCACCGGGATCAGCATGGCGCGCTGGCCGCCCGCAATAACGGCATCCACCATATCGCGCCCGGCGCTGAATGTAGGCAGGCATTCGGCTGCATCCAGCACGCCAAGACGGCCGGAAGTACCACATCCGCAATAAATCAGCCGTCCGCCTTTTTGCAGCGCGGCGTAAATCACATCCACAGCTGCAGCGATCTGCGGCAGAACCACTTCCACCGCTTCGGCTACTTTTTTGTCCTCCTGGTTCATCAGGCGGACGATCTCAAGCGTTGAAACCTCATCAATATGGCTGGTTGCCGGGTTCCGCTGCTCGGTTGAAATATGATCCAGTTTTACCATAAACAATTCCTCGCATTTGGCAGGTGTAGAGCCCTGCCTGCTGTGCGGCGGGCATTAACCCTTGACGCCGCCGACAGTAAGGCCCTTGACGAAGTATTTTTGCAGGAAGGGATACAGGATGATGATGGGCAGGGTGGAAACAATGATAACGGCAGACTTGATGGCAATACCCAGGGAGGATTTATCCGCAGAGCCTGCACCATCGCCAACCATGGCAGTGCCGTTGACAATGTTGCGCAGGAACAGCATAACAGGGTACTGCTCCTTATTGAGGTAGATCAAAGAATTGAACCAGTCGTTCCAGAAGAACACCGCATAATACAGGCCGACCGTTGCAATGGCAGCGGTGGAAAGCGGCACAATGATGCGGCGCAGAATGCCCCAATAGCCCAGGCCGTCAATAAGAGCAGCTTCCTCCAGCTCGTGCGGGAGAGATTTGAAAGAGTTGATCATGATGATCAGGTTGAACTGGCTGATGCAGAAGGGTAGCAGCATAGCCCAGCGGGTGCCGGTCAGGTGCAAAGAGGATACCAACAGGTAGTTGGGGATCATGCCGCCGGCAAAAAACATCGAGATAACAACGATCTTCATGAAAAACTTGTGGCCCATCAGGTTGTCTTTGGACAGGGGATAGGCGAACATGATCGTCATCAACATAGCGATGGTAGTACCGCCGATGGTATAAATAAAGGTATTGCCATATGCCTGGAAAAAGTTGGGGTAGGTGAAGATCTGCTTGTAAGCATCCAGGTTAAAGCCGACTGGCCAGAACAGGACCTGGTTGTTGATGATGGCCTTGGAACTGGAGAAGGACAGCGCTGCCATATACACAAACGGCAAAAAGCAGACAAGCAGGGTAAAGATCATGACCAGGTTGACAATGGTGTCAAAAACGACGTTTTCTTTTGTTTTATAATACTTGCTCATCTTTTTGCCTCACTTAATACAGGCTTTCGTCCGTCAGCTTTTTGCTGATTGCGTTGGAGCCTGAAACCAGAATCAGACCAATGATGCCGCCAAACAGGCCAATGGCCGTTGCGTAAGAGTAGTTCTGGTTCTGCAGACCGGTGCGGTAAACCAGCGTATCAATGATATCGCTGACGCCGGAGTTAGACGGAGTGTACATCAACAGGACCTTTTCATAGCCAATGCTCAGCATACGGCCAACGTTCATGATCAGCATGACCATGATGGTAGGCATGATGGAGGGGATGGTCACGTGGAAGATCTGCTGCAGGCGGGTAGCGCCATCCATCTCAGCGGCTTCATACAGATCGCTGCTGATGCCGGTGATAGCGGCCAGATAGATGATGGCGGTCCAGCCGGTGTACTGCCAGGATTCCGACAGGATGTACAGCGGGCGGAACCAGCCTGGCTCGTTCATGAAGTAGATGGGGGTCATGCCGAAGACGTTGTGCAGAAGGTTGTTCAGCAGGCCGGTGCTGGGAGAAAGAATCTCGTTCATGATGGCGATAACGACCACCGTGGAGATAAAGCGCGGCATGTAGGAGATAGTCTGCACAACTTTTTTCAGGTGCTTATTGCGCACTTCGTTCAGCAGGATTGCGAAGATAATGGGCAGCGGGAAGTTGATAACCAGGTTTTCCAGCGAAACCACTAACGTGTTGCGGAATGCGCGCCAGAAAGCGGGGTCTTTCAGGAACCGCTCAAAGTAGCGCAGGGTCCATTCGGTGCCAAACATACCCTGGCCGGGGCGGTAGCGCCGGAATGCCAGAATGTTGCCGAACATGGGAACGTATTTGAAGATGATGAAATACAGCAGCGGCAGAATCATCATGGCATATAATGCGCTGTACTGCTTCAGGTGCTTGATGGTATGCGAACGCCGCTGAGCCTTTTCGGCCGGCGTAAGCTTTGCTTTTGCCTTACCCATGGATTGCGCTCCTTTGGTTGGGGGCGGCGCGAACCGCGCCTGCCCTTAAAAATAAAAGCAGGGGGTATATCCTCCACGGATATGCCCCCTGCTGAGGATCAACTGGTCAATATTTTACTTATTGTTGTCGTTGTACATCTGCAGGTACTGGTCAATGCTCAGGTTCTTCATTTCAGCAACGTAAGCATCCCAATCGGTGTCGGTGCTCTTCTTGCCGGTGATGAAAGCATCTGCCCAAACTTCAAAGGTATCGCCCAGCGGGGTGCGCAGGCTGGCGGCATCCTCAGCGGTCAGGTCGTCAAACTGCGGAGTGGGAGGTACGGGCTGGATAGCATCATCCATTGCAGCAACTTCGGTGTTGATTTCGGCATAGTTCTCGTCGTATTTGGACATTTCACGCTCGTTGATCCAGACCATCTGGGTAACGTCGGAACCGCAGCCGTACTTGAGCTGCATGCTCTTATAAATGCCGTCAGCACTGTTCACAATGTCGTCAGAGTAAACGATCTTGTCGCCGTCCATGGTGTAGGTCTCGCCTTCAACACCCAGGCACCACAGTTTTGCATTCTCCTCAGAGTAGAACATTTCATCGATGGTGCGGACAATGCGCTCGAAATCATCGCGTTCAGCAGTCTTTTTGGGGAACATGATGCCGGAACCGGTGCGGGACTTGGGCTGATGGTGGGCACCTGCGGGGCCTTCCAGCGGTGCATACATCTGCAGTTTAAAGCCGTCGATCTCGCTGGCAGCTTCCACGCCGCCGATCTGGTCATAGTAAGCGTAGGTGGCCATGGAAGAACCGGTAGCCAACTTCTGGCTCCACTTATCACCATCAATGGGGTCAGCCATTTCGGGGTCAAGCAGGCCTTCGGAGTAGAGCTTGCTCAGGAATGCGAAGTATTCTTTGCACTTATCATCAATTGCGCCAGCAAAGAAATCCTTGTTGTCGTAATCATAGCTCAAAACGTAAGAGCCATCGGCGCTGTTTTTGCCCACGCTGATGCCGAAGGAAGGCATCGTCATACGGAACAGAACGCGGGGGCCAGCCAGAATGGTGAGCGGGTAAGAATCGGGATAATCAGCTTTGTAAGCCTTCAGGATCTCGTACAGGTCATCAAAGGTCTTGGGGGCTTCCAGACCCTTGGATTCCAGATAATCCTCACGCAGGATCAGGCCGCCGTCGTAGAACGGCTTATCGGTCAAAGACGGCATATAGTAGCGCTTGCCGTCCTGCAGGTTCAGCATATCCACATCGTCCTGCAGGTCCATTTCCTCAACGCGGGCGTTGAAGTTGGGGGTCCAGTCGCTGTAGTCGCTGATGGGAACCAGAGCGCCGTTCAGAGCCAAAGAAGCATTCTCACCGGTGGTGGACTGGTACAGGATGACATCGGGAACGTTCTCGCCGGTATTCAGTGCCAGAGAAACCTTGGTAGAGTAGTCCGCAATGGGAATGGCCTCAACGTCCAGGTTGACGTTACAGCGCTTCTGCACTTCGGTAAAGGTGAGCCAGTCTTCTTTATAAGGAAGGGTAGCATTATCCGACAGATAAATTCGGATGTTGATGGGGTCCTCATTGGAGTAATCCGGGGTGCCGGATTCGGTGGAAGCGGCAGTGGAATCTGCGGTAGACTCAGCTGCGCTGGAAGCGACCGCGGAAGAACCGCTGCTTCCACAGGCGGCCAAAGTGCCTGCTGCCATGCAGGCGGCCAAAGCCATGGCCAAGGTACGGCTGACTGACTTTTTCATGGGGTATCCTCCTTAATATGGTTTTCCTTTTTATAATGCCGCTATCAGGGTTGCAAGCGAAAGCGGCGTGTTCCACAAAAATGGGTAAACCAAGGCCAATACTGCCTTGCGCCCCGGTTACCCGGCAACAAATACCCCGCGGCTGGCTGCCACACGAAGACGGTTTCGAACTATTGTTTCTCAAATTTCATGTTTGCCGGAATATTTGTTTCAATATCTGTATCATACGCCAAACCTGCCCCATCGTCAATACATTTGTGATAAATTCATGATTATTTACAAACAAGTGTGTGAAAGTTTGGAGAAAACGGAAAATAGCAAGTTTGACGAAAGAAAATTAGGCAGAGAGACCGTTAGGAGTTGGGCGCGAAAAAAAGAATAAGTAATAAAGAATAATGAATCATTATGGTAGCCTGTGGCGCAGGAGCGCCGCTCAGGAAATATTGGGTTTGATGTTATTTGAAAAGCAGCTGCAAAGTATATCGATCGTGCGTCACGATGCGGGCATCGTCATGGGCGGGCTTTGCTGAATTGTTAGCTGTAAAATGGAGAGGGTATAAATGTGCCCCATTACAAATTTCGCTAAAGATAGGTTTAGCGAAATATAGAGTAGGGTAAGTAACAGCCTATTAGAACTCATTCAAACACTGTATTTTGTTCAGCAATGCGAGTCACGCCAGCCACTTACCGAATGGCTTCCTTAAATAAAATAGATTGGTCCTTCACATTAAGTAGATTATACTGTATCTATTAAGCACTATATTCCTGTGTTCATGCGTTTTCTCGCGCATTCTTGTTTGCAAGACGAAACACCATGCCACAGTCAGACAGACCACCGATGCCCAAGATCTCCTGTTTGTGCAGCTCCAAATCGAAGCAGAATTTGAGCATAAGGATATATAATATATAAAATAGGTAGGCACTGGGTTTTAGCTCTTGTTATAAGTGGGCACCGTTTTCCCTTTCTACTACCCGTGTATTGAATCGTAACAAACCTAATATCTCCGA
>OFMC01002029.1_pt1 | contig 13735 bp, 11 predicted proteins | sample 1541271 | NCBI WGS metagenome assembly OFMC01 (sample SAMN04209252, study PRJEB22552) | human gut metagenome | biome: gut; material: feces | host: Homo sapiens | place: USA: Oklahoma | reverse complement strand
TTTCGCAAGAAATCAGGACTTTCTGGTTGCGGAGACAGGACTCGAACCTGCGACCTCCGGGTTATGAGCTGCGGTCAGGAATACTTTTGCGGCGATTATTCAGGGGTTTGGCACATATTGACGGCTTTTTCCAACGCTCCGAATCCACTGAAATCTGCCCAATCCACTGTGTGCTAACCCCGTATGGGTCAAAATATGGGTCAAAAATGTGGTCTTAAAAATGGGTCAGCCAAGCAGGCAGCTTTCACTGCCAAATTTGGACTTACGACACATTCAAGACCACTTTGGATTCACTTTCCGATGGTTACGCTGCCCGGGTTTTCAAGAGATTTTTCATCCCCTGTTTTCGAGCCAACCGCCAATACCGGAAGCTTTTCTTACTCTGCCAGTAATCTCCCGCCCTAGTTCCAACATGGGTCAAAAACATGGGTCGGGCGGTTTTCCTCTCCCAAGGCAGAAACCAACTCCCATCCCAAGGTGTCATGATTGTACCATAGCTTTTAGAAATTGCAAGTCTTTTCTTCCCAAAAGAAACTGCCGCCGGATGGTATCAACCGATACCACCCGGCGGCAGCTAACAATACGAAGTAATCAAATAAGTGGAAATCTTACTCTGCTAACAAATCAATTTGCTACCAATGCAGTCAGAGCATCCGCTGTGTCCTTAGATTTCTCGTCACCAGCAGTCTGTGCGATCTCAGCAGCTATCGCCTCTTTATCCATCTTCAGCTTATCCAGCAGGAAAGCATGCCTCAAATCAAAGCTTTGGAACACATCATCCCATGTCAAAGCATAGACTTCATAGTTGTCAATTTCAGCAACCAAGCCCTTTTTGCCTTTAGACTTCTGGGAATCGTATCGTGCCTTGACATCGTCATCAACAGCGCTACATACAGCAATAAACTTCCATCTGCGGTACTGGCTATTAAACAACGGTTGTTTTCGGACGTAATCCATATAGTCTTCAATTTGACGTAAAACCGCTTTGGTGAGCACTACTTTGGGTGCTTTCAGCTCAACGACCAGATTTTCCTGAATCGCACTACCATTTGCATCCTCAGTATTTCTTGCAGCACAAGCAAAAATATCCATCCGGCGAAGCTCTTCTTCATCTGGTGTCAACACTGGATTTGGAGCCTTATCACCATAGAGCAAGTACAGATACTCTTCAAGCGCCTTTTGCATTCGCTTGTCTGCCGTTACCAGGTGATACTGTTCTCCGAACAGCCAGTAATGCTGCTCCACAATCTTTTGAACGTGGTCACGTTCATTCGCATATCCTGCACAGTCAAAGACGATTGTCTTGAGAACCTCGATGACCTTATACCGGTCTTCAATAAAACGAATGGTTGCTATAATATTCTCCAGATGTGTCCGCTTTAACACAGATGCAAATTCTTCACGCTGCTTTGGCGACAGTTGAACAATTTCATCGATAATGGAAAGAACATTTTCCCTTTCTTCGGAGCTGAGCAACAAATTCAAAAAACCCAGTAAAGATTTTTCCTGAATCGGCTTCAGGTTATGGAATATCCTAGGCTGAATTCGATAAATCTCCTTTGTGACTTGCACCAAATCCTTTTTACGTAAGGCCCCGTAAAAGTCATTCGGGAATGTAGGGAAAGAATCTCTGGCCTCCATTCGCGCAATGGCTTTATCCACTTGTGCCGCCATGTGCTTATGCAAGCTTTCTTCTATAACATCCTGAATTTCTTTGCTTAACTCTTTTAGAACCTTCTTGTCTTCATCATACTCATTCAACGCAGTTTGCCCATCAAGTTCTACTCTTTTGCCCTTTAATGTAATTCCGTCTCTCCCCAAAAAGAACGGCGAAGTGACAAATACACTGTGGTTAAAATTCACCGTATTACGGTTAAATGTTGTCGTATCCTTCGACCTAACAACACCCTCTTCATCCAGGAAATACACAGAGAAATTCTCTGTAATTTTCTCATTCCAAACAATCAACGCAATTTTGAACGGGATTCTGGATATTAGGATTTCCTTTTCAACACTTGCATCAGTATTAATGTACTTTCGATAATCCAACTCTGTACCATTGATGGTTAGTACGATTTTCTTATCCTTATTGAGGTACAGATACCATGCAAAGGCTTTGAGCATAGTATCTTCTAACTGCGCAAAGGTTACATCATCTTCACATATACCATCAATGCCACTGATGATCAGTCTCGTGCCCGTTGATCTCGTTGTTGGTGCCGGATCAGAAACATCGCATTGGTTTTTATCAGCATTCTCCAAGCTGATTGTATACGCAATATTGCCATCTGGTGTTGCCGTTACCGTCGACCATTCAGCCAAGGATGCAAAGGAAAAACACGAGAATCGTCCTTTGCCCTTGTTTGCCTTTGTTTTGATTTGCAGGGATCGGCTGTTCTTTTGAGAATCGAGGAATGCACCAAATGTGCATTCAAGGGAATCATAGGCGATTCCATCTCCGTTGTCAGTGATAACAATCTCTGCACTTCCTGTCAGCTCATTGGGAATACAATCAATTGCAACAGCGGTTGCATTGGCCTCAAAGCTGTTCCATACATATTCGCACAGGGCATCCTTGTAGTCCTTCGTAATACCCGAACTCTCTACACTCTGATTGTTTACACTAAGCTTAAGAATCATTTGAATACCCCCAACTGTCTATATCTGTCGCCGAGGTTATACTTCTATATTTGTATTCTATCATGGAATTTGTCCAATTTATAGCATCAATTTAGGAAAACACAAAAATAGTTGTTTTGTAGACTTGCAATAATCTGCAGTTATCAGCCATCCAACAGGGAGGGCTTGTGCTATATTGCAGCCTGTGGCAAACCAAAAGAGCAACTATCACTTCGTTTCCCACAAATACGCCAGTCAGCAGGCTCGTTATTTAGCTCAACCGAAATTTGTATTTTGTACAGAATATTTTTCATTCCCCTATTGACAAATCTCTTTCAGTGTTGTATATTATTTCCATCAATTTCTAAATTTTGGATGAAAGGAGTTTTATATGAATACATCCAACACTAATGACTATTCCGTTTTTAAGGATGCGCTAGGGAAGCGCATTCAGCTTTTGAGAACTGCAGCAAGCCTAACGCAGGAGGCACTAGCAGCGAATTCCGGATTGACGCGCACGACTATCGTTGATATCGAGAAAGGTGCTACAAACCCCACATTAGAGGGACTCGCTCGCATTGCATCTGCACTGGGACTCAAGGTGCCCGACCTGTTCTCTTCCGGTGTAGCGCACCAAAGTACCTACATCATGCAGCCCACCAGCGGAAACCTCTATACACCCTTGGTGGAGCAATTGACCACAGTTAAAAATGGTGAGCTGAATATCCATGTTGCCTATGCTAAAAGCAGTGGCGTCGATCTGCTGACAGCGGCACTCCAGACCTTCCGCAGCGCAGGCGGACACCTCCGTGTACTCGCTGGTATTGATCAGAAAAACACGACCGCTGAAGCCCTATACAAACTCACAAAGCTCTGCGACGAACTCTATGTAGTCCATGATAGCGCATTTGCTCAAACATACCATCCTAAGATTTTCATCGTCCGGAATGCGGATCAGGCATGGGTCGCTGTGGGTTCCAACAATCTGACTCGTGGTGGTTTGTGTACCAATTACGAAACCTGCAACACTCAGTTTCTGAATCTGAACGATACGCTGGATCACAGATCTTACGAGAATCTGACGGAAGCATTCACCCTGTATCAGGAGTCTAATCTGGTAAAAAGGATTTCTTCTGTTGAGGACATCCAAGAGCTTCTGCGTAATGGTCTGATTGTTACCGAGCAGCAGAGCCGACAAAACTCTACCAAGCGCAGTAGCTTCAGTGCGAATACACACTTTGGCCACCGTGCAGTTTCCAATCTCCCCACCGCATCGGTAAAGATTCCCGTCCCCGCCAATTTGTTTGCAGGCACATCTTCCAATTCTAGGACAGGCAACAACGAAAGTGCCGCCACACAGCAACCTACCGCACCTTTGCATGATTCTGAAGTCACCGCAGCATCTTTTCTTTCTTTGGAAGCATCCAGTGATGTACAGGCAACCTACTGGTTCGAAATGCGCGCAAGCACCGGCGGCTCTAGAAACATTCTCGATCTTTCTTCTTCCGCTAAGCTTCAGAGCGGCACCCACCCCAATGTAGAAAACGGATCTATCCCCGGTAGTGTGGCCTTTTTCGGTTTGGATCCCATGGCTCGTGATGTGGAGAAGAATGTCACTATCGTCTATAACGGTATTTCCTACTATCCCAGCACCATCAAATTTGCACCCAATAATGCATCCTGGCGAATCCAGCTCAAGGGAGATGCGGAGACCGGCGACGAATCCCTTTCTCAGTATGGCAAAACAGACTTTGCCTATCACATTCTCGTTTTCCATCGTGTAACCTCTGACCACTACATTCTTGAAACCATGGCCGAAAGCGAACTGGACGCACTGAAAGCAAACAGCGAATTCTGGGCAACCAACGGCATTAATAAGTCTTCCAAGGCATTTGGTAAGATCAGAATTGGATAATCCCAATAGATAAGACGCAGGCCCGAAAGCCTGCGTCTTTTACTATGCCTTAAAGGAGTTGCGAACCATTTTCTCTTCTGCGCTTGTAAGACCATACATCTGGAAAATAATCTTGTCGATTTCCTCCCGTACATCTGCAGCGGTTTTGTAGTAGTTATCCGCATTCTTTATTTCCGGAACACCATCCCACAAACCACACAAGTCCGGCTCATTCCGGTATAGTAGCCGTTCCAAGGCTCTGACCGCATCCAATGCCGTATAATCTACACCATGTAAAGTAACCATGCTGTTCCATGCCTCTCGGAAAGGAACAGGAATCTGCCGTACAACACTCTGCGTCAGATCAATACCCCCCATTTTCAACCGTACAAAAAAATCAAACACCTTGGAATTAAACAGCGCCAGTATCATCAAAAGATCCTCAACTGGTGTTGTCTGGAGCAATTGAACGGATTGGCAAGTTGGCATTGACGGTATGATCGATGCAATCATAGTCCGTTGATTGGTGGGAGAGGTAAGACTTCTCCAGCACAGAGAATACGGTTGATCATACCTATCAAGAAATGATTCCCAAAATTTCTTATCAATAAAGTATCTGCACTCTGGAGCAGGCTTTGGGGCAACAAAACTATCACCCGGTTGCCGTCTAGCAGATGCCTTTGCTTGATAACGTTCATCAGCACTCATTCCTGCAAATGTGGAAAAACGATTATCATATTGTCCGATGAATTTTCCCTCATAGATTGGGACTCGTGTTTTTTCCGACTTTGTAGAAATGTGTTCTGCATGCGCAGTAAGGTGTACCAACCTACCAAAATGACACTTTGGAAATTCTTTTGCAAACACTGACAGCGATCTGTGTGTTCGAAGTAAGAACGAGAACTCCTTCGAATCTGCCACATTCGGAAGCAGTCCTGTTTCCGGATTGATAAGTTCCAGCTCCTCGCTCGTAACATTGATTGGCACAGACGACAATATTTGTTCTTGCTTAGTCAGTCCATAATGTACCTTTATGCCACCGGCATGTTCTCCTCCGAAGAAGAGTACACAGAATTTCTCGCGGCTGTCAATTTGGAAAAGCTTCTCCCGATTATCAAAGAGAAACACCTCTGAAAGTGATCCCTGATTAACAAAATGTCGGAAGCAAGACGAATAGCAAGTTGATGTAACCAGCGCACTTTTCGCTATAATCGCTGCAAAACCATCTTTTTCTGTCAATCGAGAAGCTAGCTCAGCAAACATTGCATATGTGTTCAGCTCCCCAACCAACGATACTTTCAGGAGCGGATGTTTAGGAATTTCTTTTTTCACCGAAGCATAATCATCTTGCAGAAGCTGGTAGTACTCCAACAGTTCTAGCCAATTAACCGCAAGTTTTTTAATTTCCTTTTCGCGCTTGTTTTTCTGCGAGATTGCTGAAATTGCAGGATAAACCGGTCTAAAAAATGCCCGTTCTTCAAGGCGGAGCTTTTCCCATGGCGGATTTCCTAACACGACCAGGTTTTGTTGTTCCAGTTCCAAGCAATTGATTCCTTCTGTCTCAGCATACAATCTGTTAAGCGCAAAATTATCAAACCTCACTTCTAGCGGTGCAATTTTATCGCTATGAAGCAATGGATTGCCTACAATAAAGTTCTTTGCGACCTCACGAAGCAAATTTTCATCATCTTCAGCTTCAACTGCAGAAACAATCCGCGCAATGGTGATCATCAGTGCTATTGGGTTGACATCTACACCCCTCAACTGAGTTGCCAGCTTCTTTCTGGAATAACCCAATACATGATTATCAAAATACTGGATTACCGCTAACAGAAATTCTCCGCATCCACAAGAATAGTCCAGGAAGGTTATATTCTCATACTCATTGCAGCAAGCAAAAGAGTCTGAATCTATCGCACGCCTCCGCTTTCGATCCATGTAGCTCTCTAGCGCACGATAAGTAATTTGCGCAGAAAAGTCAGAAGAAGTATAATATGCCCCCGCAATATCTCGGCTAACTTTATCGATTTTATATCCAACTCTCTCAGGCTGTACGCAAAACTCGCTTGCCAAAAGTGCATCATACAGGATTTCTGGTTTTGCTGCAAGTGCGCTTTCTTCTGGCCAATTGTTAATAATGCATTCGCGGTTATTCTCAAAGAACTCTGTCGTGCTCTGTGGGATTAACTCAATTCTTTGATAGAGCGCTAATTGATCTTTAATTGGCATATTCTCGCGCTTGAGAAGATAGCAAGTGCCATGGCAAAAGTAAATCGCCTCGAGATGCAATACCGCTTTTTTGACTTCGCATATACGCCTAAATTCACCACGAAAAATTTCCGAGATGGTGGTCGTAATTGCATTTTGAATTATATGTATCTGGGTGCTCATGCTTCACCATCCTCAAATCTTTCTTGTGAACATTCCGCCCTCATAATGATAGTACGGACGATTACTGAAGGTCTGTGTATGAATAGAATTGAACTGCATCGCAATCCATTCTTCTACTGTATCCCATTCGTTTTTCAACCCAGGATACATCTCATAGAACTTCTGGCACAGTTGTAACATCTGCATTTCATAGCGAGTCTCCACTCTAAAACCAAGAATTGCTAGAACAATGTTGTGCAATACCAAGTTCTTGTACTTGGCCTTGCATTCTTCGAACGTCTCAGGAGAAGACGAAATCAACTCAACAATTAGTTCTGGACTAACCTGTTCCTTACGTGCGATAAACTCCAACAAGCCATCACAACCCAAGGATTGTTTATTCACTCTGGTTCGAACAATCTGACAATTCGCATCTAACGCCTGGGCCATTACTTTATCCAATTTGTTCGCGATCGACGTTCCGGTTATGTCTATAGCAGGTACTCCAACAGTTTCATTCAGTTTCGAAAGCTCTGCTTTATCAAGCGCATATGCCTCAAGAATAATGTCATCAAGTTTCTTTTCGCAGCTTAATTTCACTAACTCGTCTTGCATTTCTTTCAGGAAAAGCTGCCATACAAAAGCATCCAAAGACGCGAATTCAATAACCGGTACTTGCCATTCCAAATTATTAGGTCGCGCTTTGAGCTGCTCTCTTTTTCTGTCATAACATTCTCGTCCTAAGCTATTCAGCTCAATTCGATCAAGCAAACCAGTAGGAACCGGAACTCTTGAAATGTATCCGGCTGCAACCGTAAGCTTTGGCGAAAGCGCTCTTAAATAATAGGAAAACACTCTAGAGTTCAACAGTGAAAGATGCGCGTAAGGACTTCCCTGAACATCTCTAATCCCCGGTCCAGATGCCACAAACAGCTGACCTTCTTCCAGCAGACGAGCGTTGAAGCCGGATGTACCAGTATCGCTATAGACCAGCGATGTTCTATCGAAATACTTTGTGTTGCGCAGAGCCGAACCCTTAGTCGCACGAATATATTCGCCGTCAGCGCCCCATTTTAAGACATAGCTATTAAGTCCACACCAGCGAGAATAACTGCCGCCTTTACTAACAGGAACCCACTCTGGATCATTTAAATGTTCCCAGTAATAGCCTATTAGTCTAGCTGCATCACCCGTTGAAGTGCCCTGCATCGGGATTCCGTAATCTCCGTATTTCCCTGGCATAGCATGTACAGTATTGGGGGTGGTTTGGCTTAAAGAGAAAGCCATGTGTTCACCACCAAAAAGCTGCGTCTGTTGCATAAGCAGCACCGAATCGGAGGCCTTTCCCAGTACTGCAGCTTTTTCTTTAAGCGGAATATCTCTCAATGTCAACACTTTGACACATGCATTCGCATACGGTGTTTTCGTAACCCTGACCAGCGCTACATTTGCCTTTTCTCCACTTAGATCATAGAATGCTCCAGAACCTAAGTCTGCAATTGATTCTATCGTATTATTGGTGATAAGTTCTCTTCGCAAATTCTCGAAACTGTCTAAATACATCCAGCTGCTTTGCGTAACAAGTCCAATCGTTCCACCTGTTTGAATTTTATCGATGCACTGTAAAATAAACGCATTGCACAGATCGCACTTGGCGTTAGGGAAATGCTTCTTGAGATGTTCCTTCATAGAACTAGCCATACCTTTAACGGTTTGGAATGGCGGGTTCGTATAGATCTCTGTAGCGACAGCGGTCATGCTTTCTAAATTCTCACGCTTGCCATCCGCCACTCTTCTGATTCTGTGCGTTGAAAAGTCTGCCTCCAGGAAGCCAAATCCATTTGGCTCAACGGATGTAAAAATATTGGGGCAAAATAGTCTCCAATCAACAGTAGATACCTGCTGTACTTTAGCCAACAACATCAATGCTTTAAGCTTCAGGTTCACTGATGCGACCGCTGCCAGATTGGGATCCAATTCATATCCATATAAAGCATTGAAAATATTCTCAATGCAAGCGATAGGATTATCTAATTCTCTATACCTTAAAACAAACAACTGGTTCAAGATATGGGAAAGGAAATTACCACCACCGCAAGCTGGATCTAAATATACAGAACTAGCAGTCGTTGTTCTAGGAATACCTTTTGTAAGATACTCAATCATGTATTCTTCCGTAAAGAACTGGGTACTTTCTAACCCAGAATCCAGGCTAAGTTTGTTCACATACTGATAAGCCCACGATAAAATATCATCAACATAGTCTGCATAGCGATAAATGTATTTTTCAAAATCCGAAACCAAGGACGAAAACATTTCCCAGAAGGATCTGCGGCTCGACTCCTTGAACTCAATCTCAAGCAGTTCCGAACTGATCATCAAAAACACATCATCTTTCTCATTAGATGATTCATCGTTCTGGATATCACAGAAAATAGTTGTAGCAAGTAAGCTAACAAACACCATTTTGGATGCGCTGGGGTTATTAAGCTTTCCGTTTATTTCCTGATAAGCATTTACCGTCAGCTTCTTTAGTGCTGTCCTAGCTGCTCGTGCTGTGGGCGATTCAACTGTATGGTGAGTTTGAACTCGACCGTCTGCCGGCTTCAAAGCATCCTCTGGCACCACCCACATATTTCCGATACGAGTTGCATTCTTAATTCTATTTTCAGTACAAAGCACTTGAACACGTCGTTTAGAAATGCCCCACTTTGTCGCAGCTTGCTGTGCAGAAATGTATCCCATATTCATCTCTCCTTACTCGCATATTATATTCTCTATCAAGAATAATATCAAGATAAATTTGCTCATCTCATCAAGTTTTTTGACGAGACGAGTAAACTATGGATGTACTATCCTAACTCTTGTAGTAATCTAACGCCAATTTTGATTCCCTCCACAACCCCTGCCCTCTCATGATCCCGGCAGAGCTTGCAAACCGGATAGACGATTCTGTCCATCTCCCGGAGGGGCATCCCGTTCATCTGCCGGTACAGTTCTTCGAAATCCGCCTTTATCTGCTCACTGTCATAGGGGTTGTTTTCGTTGAAGCATTCATACAGTAATCCTAGGACAGAATCCGCATCCCCATAATTGGGAGGATTTTCAGCTACCTGTTGTCTTAATTTCTCAAGGAATTCTTTCATCGGTCAGACTCCTTTCCCAGTTCCAGCATCAGTTCAGCGCCGTATTGCAGGCCGTCCAGAAAGGCCTTGCGTTCATATGCACTGCACAGGCGACAACACAGATTGAAAACTGCGTTGTTATTATCCAATGGCAGTACACACAGATACTCCTCCAGCTCCTTGAATCCATCACCAATCTCTTGGGGATCGTGCTCATGGGATTCTGCATAGGCATGGTAGAGCTGATCCAGTACCGTCTGACAATCCGAATTGCCAGAGTCAAAGGGATGAGTTAGCATATAGGCTTTCATTGCTTCAGAAATGGACTTCAAATGTAACACCTCCAAAAATGTTTTGGTGATGTTACCTTGGCTTCCTCAAAATTGCAACTGTCATTAGTGCCAAATTATTGCTTGGCGGCCGTCGGTTGCACCGTCAAGTGGTCGCTAACAAAACACAATAAACAAATAGAATCCCTTGTATTTCAAACCGTTCGACATAATTCGCACAAATGTTCCCGATTATTCTCTTGCCGCCTGATATAATAAATCCATCGTCAGGCACCCAACTTATGAACTAAACTATTGAAAAGTACCGATGAGGTCGGCAGATGTTCGACCTCATCCCAACCATTCCGCTCCAGGGTGGAAGGGATGCAGCGTGATGGCTGTGTCGGTCAACATCTGCCGGCCTTTCGTACTGGACAGGCGGTAAAGATGAAAAACATCAACTACTACGGTCAAAAGATTACTGTATCCGATGAAGTCGCGGAGTTTTTGGAGCAGGATCGTTTACGGGAAAGTGCTCAACGAAGAAGTGACCAGCGTCACCTGGATTTCGTTGGGAATGAAATTTACACAATGCCCGGTCTGTTCACAGACGAGCCAACCGATCCAACCTTTGAGCAAGCATTCCTTCTTTTGCGGAAGCACAAACTCCGGAAGATCTTTCCAACTCTGCCTGATGACGACCAGAAACTGCTTCGGTTTTACTACTTTCGGTTCTATACATTGGAACAGATCGGCAAGGAATTTGGTATAAGCAAAATGGCGATTTCAAAACGGCTGCGGAAAATACTTGACCTCCTGCGGAGTCTCATGGAAGATGAGGCTCCGTATTTTTCGTAAATTTTTCTCGAAACCCGGTTTACAAATCTTCTGTGCGTGTCCTATAAAGTGAACCACAAACATAAGAAAGCGCTCCGTTCACATTCCGTTCACGCCCTGCACTTGAAAAATTTGGATTATGTAAATATTCTTCTCGGCAACGCCGCTTTCTCGCAAGGCAATTACCTGTCGATTCTCATTTTGCTCTTTGGTCGAAACGCGGATGTACCCACAAGTTGTAGATTTGATATTACTTCACATCCTTCCGTTTCTGCCACACAATGTCACATTACCGAACTGACCGCCGAACTTCTGCATACTTTGGTCGAGAAGATCGTGGCGCATGAAAAAGAAGTGGTAGACGGGCAAATCATTATGCAGGTGGATATTTACTACCGCTTTATCGGCAAAGTAGGATACAAAAATGGTGAAGCCTTACAGGCTCCCGAAATTCGCAGAAACACGAAGTTGCTTGTGGAGGCTGGAGTCCTGCCAGTTCAGTAACGGCAGGCGGCCTCTAAAAAATGGTGCGCAATGAACACAATACCCCTGTCATCATCAAATATCCCTTCTGGCAGATGACGGCGAAGAACCCGAACGCTACCTACGCCTGCATCAACCAAGGGCAGGCGGTTTGTCCGCAGGAGATTGAGTGGCAGGCGATCTGTATCGATGCGGATAATGGCAGTGCCCTGCGGGGTCTTTCGCAAATGTAAATGGGGGACACAAGGAAACGGCAAGTTAACCGCTTTTGCAAGCGGCCGTCCGGCGTTTCAGAAGCACGCAAAGCACGCCGAGGGTAGTAATACCACCCCCACCTCGCACACGCGGAAAACCATGAGCGCCGGATGTACAAATCCCGATTTCGGCAGAAGCGAAAAAGATTACGCAGCCCAGCGGGGCCGCGACGCCTTCGGAACAGCGACGCGCATAAGCGCATCGCTGTTCCGAAGGCTCTCTGCGTTCTTCTGGAGTACACCCGGCCAAGACCCAAAAGCGGCAAAGTACGCCGTTCTGACACCCGGCCCGGGAATATTCGTGAACGTGCGGAACGGTCCGAGGGTAGTGATACCACCCCCATCCGAAATGCCCCATGTTTCGCCCTGTGAGCCGATGTGTAGACTCCTTCGGGGAAGGGTAGCATCCTGTCGCAGAGAGGGATTTCGCGCCGGTTTTGGGCGAATTTGAGCAAGATTCCAGTGCGCCGAAAAAGGAGCAGGAGAAAGGCATTGGCGCTTTTCGCGCCAATGCCTATTCACAGCAGCCCGCAGTGCGAGCTGCCGCAAGGGTTTGCGGGTTTTGGAAATTGACGCTTTTTTCGAGGTTCCCAGAACGGTTTGACGCTAAATTTGAGAAAAGTCGCCGCAATGCCCCGTGTCACAACGGTTTGCGGCGGCGCTTTGATAGAAAATCGGTACGCTTTATACCGTTGTAGTCGGCGGAAGTCTCCGTAGCAGCTCAAATCTTGCTACGCCATAAACAAAGATAAGCGGCGGTTGAGAATTGATAACTTTCTGATAATAGTGTGGCTTCCCCATGGCTTTTCTCTGCCTTTTACGGTATTGTGTACCGTTACAAAGGAGGTCGATTTTATGCCAAAACGACGAGCAAACGGAGAAGGCAATATCCGAAAGCGCAAGGATGGACGCTGGGAGGGCCGCTACACAGTCGGTCACGATCCGGAAACTGGCAAGGCCATCATCAAAAATGTCCTCGGTAAGACGCAGACTGAGGTCAAGGAAAAACTCAAGAGAGCCATCGAGGAAAACGTCGGCATCGACTACGGACGGGCCAAGACCTACACGGTGGGAACATGGCTGGAGGTCTGGATGGAGAACTACGCCAAGGTGAAACTCAGACCGTCCACGTTCAAGACCAGCCAAGGTTTTCTGAAAAACCACATCAAGCCGCAGATCGGCAGCATCCCGCTGGCAGACTTGACCTCTCTGGACTTACAGCGGTTCTACAAGCACCTGCTGGACGGCGGTCGGGTAGACCGCATTGAAGCGAAAAAGAAGCCGAAAGGGTTAGCACCGAAAACCGTGCGGAACATCCACCAGATGATCGGCTCGGCGTACAACCTCGCTATCGAGCAGCACCTTGTCACAAAAAATCCCACGCAGGGCTGCGCCTTGCCAAAGGTGGAACACAAGGAGATGCGGACGCTGACCTCGGATCAGCTCAGCGCCTTCTTCCGGGAGGCCAGGGACAGCGGCGTGTACGAGCTCTACTACCTCGACCTCGCCACCGGGCTGCGCCGTGGGGAACTGCTGGGGCTGAAATGGGCAGATCTTGACCTCGACCGCGGTGTGCTGAAAATCCAAAGGGCCATCTCACGGCAAAACGGCAAAGTAGTCGAAGCACCGTTGAAAACGAAAAACGCCTATCGAACGCTGCCCCTGTCGGCAGATGCGATAAGCGTTCTGAAAATGCAGAAAAGCAAATTAGCGATAGGGACACCCTCAAAAACACAATAAAATTTGCACAGACAAGCTGCTGTTAAGTTGAGGGATTTGCTTAAAAAACCGCATAAATACGCCATTTCAAGGCGTTATCATAAGAAAAGGTGTTGCTTTCGGGCAATGCCTTTTCTTATGCCCTCTTAGAGCAGATTGGTGTGG
>OFMC01002023.1_pt1 | contig 13773 bp, 10 predicted proteins | sample 1541271 | NCBI WGS metagenome assembly OFMC01 (sample SAMN04209252, study PRJEB22552) | human gut metagenome | biome: gut; material: feces | host: Homo sapiens | place: USA: Oklahoma | reverse complement strand
CCATCGCCTCGGCAAGTGCCGGTTTCTTCGGGGAACCGTATTCCAGTTCTCCGTGATGCGCAACGATACAGTGTTTTAATTCGTTCGCAAGTTTCTCTGGAAAATCCGGAATATTGCGGATTGCATCTCCGATCATCTCCACACCGATCACGATATGTCCCAGAAGCTGTCCTTCGTCTGTGTAATCATTTTCCGGGAAAGATGACAATTCCTTCGTCTTTCCGATATCGTGACAGATTGCCGCCGTGAAAAGCAGATCCTTATTCAGGATCGGATATGCCCCCACCATGTAATCACAGAACTTCACTACACTCAGTGTATGTTCCAGAAGTCCTCCGGCAAACCCGTGATGTACCGTCTTCGCTGCCGAATGTCCCTTGAAATTACGGATAAATGTCTCGTCTTTTATAAAATAATGATCCAGTACTTGTCTCAGATACTGGTTGTCTACTTTCTTAATGTATCCAAGCAGTTCCTCATACATGCCATCTGTACTTTTCTCTGTTGTCGGCATATAATCGGCAGCGATGTATTCGCCTTCCTGCACCTTTCTGATCTGCTTGATATTCATCTGCAGATTATTGTTATAGCTGATGATCTCACCATATACCTCAATGAAATCTAGCTCATCATAGTCTGCGATCCCGCCGGAATTCGGATCCCATACTTTTCCATCCAGTGTTCCTGTCTTATCCTGAAGGATCAGATTATCATACGGTCTTCCGTTTCTGGTCTCCGCCGAACGCTTTCCTTTACACAAATATACATTTCTGATTGTTTCCCCTTCGTGAAGGGTATTGATATATCTCATCTTATTTCCTCTTTCTATATTCTATATCTTTATTTTACAACTGTCCCGGCACCAAAACATCCAGTCCGGCAGACTACTCCTTACTTCCGACTGTCACGTCAAAGGAAATGTCCACATAACCACCGGATCCCTGTCTCTGTCCTTTGAGTCTGATCTTACTGCCGCTTTTCTGATCCCGCAGTACACTCTGGTAGGCTGATAGTGATGTTATCTTCTTCCCTGCTGCCTCCGTAATGATATCTCCACTCTGGATCCCTGCTGCCATTGCCGGTGAATCCGTCTCTACGGTCCGGACATACACGCCTTCGGGAATTCCCTGCGCTTCGATCTCTGCCGTCACATCCAGTCCACGGATGCCGATATATGGCACCGCCTGACCGTTGGATAACAGTTCAATCTCTGATTTCAATCCTGAGATTCCATAACCAGTCACCATTTCTTTGCTGCTGTTTCCGGATATGCCCTGGTCAATAATTCCAACTACTTCGCCCGACAGGTTGATGATCACACCTGTCCCGTCCTCTGCCGCACCAATGTCTGTACAAAGAAGCGGATAACTTCCGTCATCCCCGTCCAGTTCATTTCTGCTGCTCGCAATCGTTCCGAATCCAACCGCTCCCGCATAACCGAACGGTTTTCCGAGAACCACCGCAGCATCTCCTTTCTGTACCGAACCGGAACTGCCAAGAGTTGCAATACTGATCTGCTGCCATGTTGACTGCGCGATGCTGCTTTTGGCTACAGCATAGATCGCAAATCCAAGACTTTCATCCTTCTTCTTCACAGAAGCCTGCTTCGTTGTCCCATCCGCGAATCTGATATGGATCTCTTTTGTATCTCTTAATATAGAAGTCTTTCCGTATATCAGAAGTTCCTGTCCATTATCCGCAATGATCAGTCCGGACACACTGTTCTTATTATCATAAGATTCTTCCGTCCAGTCCTGCTCTCCCGAGATACCGATGACCTCAACTACCGATTTTGCGGCTTCGGATGCTACTGAATTCATTGCTTTCTGAAGTTCTCTGTAACTGTCAATGCCAAGCGTCTGTACTGTACTGTCATTGCCGGTATCTGCAGTGGTTTCATCCGACTTTTCTTCCTCTTTTTCTTCCGGTATTACAACTTCCTGCGAATCTCCGGGAAACTTTTCATCCAGCCATGGCCTGAGCGCAGAAAAACTAATGCAGGCACACACACCGAACGCCACTCCAAGTCCTGCGATCCGAAGCAGATCTTTACGGTACTTTTTCCCGCGGCTGTTCTCATCTTTGATTGTTTCCTGCATAAATAAATACTCTGATTTTTCAGTTTTATTTCCAGGTTCGCCCTGTTCATTTTTCAGATGTTTCTGCTCATCCATCAGCTCTTCCGTCTCCTTTACAATCCTTTTTATAGTATACCGTATGGAATGGGAATGTTCAATATTATCCTTTTCTTTATAGCGCAAATAAGGTAGAATAGTTACTGACCAGAATTACTGTACATACAGTAACATAGAATAGATCCAGGTGAAAAACATGAATAAAAAAACATTAACGAAATTAGAATATCATAAAATCATTGACATCTTAATAGAACAGGCAACCTCTTTCGGCGGCAAAGAACGCTGCAAGAGATTGAAACCCATGACCTCTCTTCCGGATATCAATACTGCACAGGAACAGACTGCCGCCGCATTTACCCGTATCATCAGAAAGGGGCGCCCTTCTTTCAGAAGCTGCAACCCGGTCGGGGAATCTTTAAAGCGTCTGGAAGTCGGTGCAGCTCTTGGAAGCGGGGAACTCCTGCGCATCTGCAAGCTTTTGGAAAATGCAGGGCAGATCAAAGCCTACGGCCGTCATGAGACTGTAGACGATGCGGAAGATTGTCTGGATATATTTTTCCAGCAGATTGAGCCGCTGACACTGATCAGCACCGAGATACGCAGATGTATCATTGACGAAGATGAGATCAGTGATGATGCCAGCAGCACTCTGAAGCAGATCCGCCGCTCCATGAACCAGATCAACGATAAAGTACATTCTACATTATCTTCTCTGGTCAATGGTTCACTCCGCACCTATCTGCAGGATTCGATCATCACAATGCGCGGGGACCGCTACTGTATCCCGGTCAAAGCCGAATACCGGAGCCAGGTATCCGGTCTGATCCACGATCAGTCTGCCACGGGCTCTACCCTGTTCATCGAACCAATGTCTGTTGTAAAACTGAATAATGACCTGAAAGAACTTTACGGTAAAGAGCAGGAAGAGATACAGATAATCCTTGCACGCTTAAGTGCCGATGTCGCAGAATATACAGAGTCCATCCGCACCGACTATAAAATCATGACGGAACTGGACTTCATTTTCGCAAGAGGAAACCTTGCAATTCTTATGAACGCAAGTAAGCCTGTCTTCAATACAAAGGGAAAAATCCATATCCGCGAAGGACGTCATCCTCTGTTAGATAAGAAGAAAGTCGTTCCGATCACCGTCACTCTCGGTGACACTTTCGACCTTCTGATCGTAACCGGACCAAACACCGGCGGTAAGACTGTTTCCTTAAAAACGGTCGGATTATTTACCCTGATGGGACAGGCGGGACTTCATATCCCTGCACTGGACCGTTCGGAGCTGGCTCTTTTTGAAAATGTATATGCCGATATCGGAGATGAACAAAGTATTGAGCAGAGCCTCAGTACCTTCTCCTCTCACATGACGAACATCGTCTCGTTCTTAAAACATGTAGATGAACATTCTCTGGTGCTGTTCGATGAGCTGAACGCAGGAACCGACCCTACTGAAGGTGCCGCTCTTGCGATCGCCATCTTAAGCTATCTCCATCAGCGAGGGATCCGCACCATGGCAACTACTCACTACAGTGAGCTGAAAGTCTTCGCTCTTTCCACACCAGGTGTTGAGAATGCCTGTTGTGAATTTGATGTCGAGACGCTCAGTCCGACTTACCGTCTTCTGATCGGTATCCCGGGAAAGAGTAATGCGTTTGCCATCGCAGGAAAGCTTGGCCTTCCTGATTACATCATCGATGATGCCAGAACACACCTGACCGAACAGGATGAATCCTTCGAAGACTTGTTGACCGATCTCGAGACAAGTAAGCGTACTATCCGGAAAGAACAGGAAGAAATCGAGCACTACAAACGTGAGCTGGAACGTCTCGAAGAAGAGACCCGTCAGAAACGTGACAAATTAGAAGAACAGCGCGACCGCATCATCCGTGAAGCCAATGAAAAAGCGCATGAGATTCTGGCCGATGCCAAGGAAACCGCCGATGAGACGATGCGTAACTTCCACAAGTTCGGCAAGGCAAATATCTCCGTTGCCGAGATGGAAAAAGAACGTGAACGTCTCCGCAAGAAAATGAATGCCACACAGAATTCCATGAAGACGGATGCGAAAAAACCGAAAAAGACTTACAAAGCCAGTGATTTCAAGTTAGGTGAATCCGTTAAAGTACTCAGCATGAACCTGACCGGATCTGTCACTTCACTTCCGGATGCCAAAGGGAATGTCACCGTGCAGATGGGAATCTTGCGCTCCACAGTCAATATTTCCGATCTGGAGATCATTGACGAAGCGCCGGCATATTCATTTACCGGAAGAACTCGTCAGACCGGCAAAGGTAAAGTTAAAATGGGCAAATCCCTTGCGATCAGTCCGGAGATCAACCTTCTTGGAAAAACGGTCGATGAGGCGGTTGCCGAACTGGATAAGTATCTGGATGATGCATCGCTTGCACATCTCAGTTCCGTAAGAATCGTTCACGGAAAAGGTACCGGAGCCTTAAGAGCCGGCATCCACAAATATCTAAAGCGGCAGAAACATGTCAAATCATTCCGTCTTGGGGCTTTCGGCGAGGGTGACGCAGGCGTAACCATTGCCGAACTGAAATAAAACAAAAAATGCATCTGCATATGGGAGGCGTATACATCTATGAATAAACAGAAAATACTGATCGTCGATGACGATGAAAATATTGCCGAACTGGTCTCTTTATATCTGGCCAAAGAATGCTTTGATACCATGATGGTCCACGACGGCGAACGGGCACTGATTGCCTTTGATACTTACAAACCGAATCTGGTCCTTTTAGATCTTATGCTGCCTGGTATCGATGGATATCAGGTCTGTCGTGAGATCCGCACCAGATCCAACACCCCGATCATCATGCTCTCAGCCAAAGGCGAAGTATTCGACAAGGTACTTGGTCTTGAACTCGGCGCAGATGATTATATTATGAAACCGTTCGATGCCAAAGAGCTTGTTGCCCGCGTAAAAGCTGTTTTACGCCGCTATCAGGTTGGTTCAAAACCTGAGACCCCTCAGGCAGATAAGGGAAAATGTGTCGAATATCCGGGAATTGAGATCAATCTGACTAATTATTCTGTCATTGTTGACGGACATACCGTTGAGATGCCTCCGAAAGAACTGGAACTTCTTTATTTCCTCGCGTCTTCTCCAAATCAGGTCTTCACCAGAGAACAGCTGCTGGATCAGATCTGGGGTTACGAATACATCGGCGATACCCGTACCGTAGATGTTCATATCAAACGTCTCCGCGAGAAGATCAAGGATCATAACGGCTGGAGTCTCAGCACCGTATGGGGAATCGGTTATAAATTTGAAGTAAAATAACAGCGGGTAGATATCATGAAAAGTACATTATATTTAAAATTCATATTTATCTATATCATATTCGGATTCTTAAGCCTTTTTACAGCCGCAACGCTGACAGAGAATCTGGTCCGTACACCGATCTTTAACCGTATAAGTAACAGCATGTACCGGGAGGCTACGATGGTTGCCACCAGCTATCTTCCCGGTTATTTTTCCGGTGAATTACAGGAATCTGATACACAGATGATCTTATCCGGGATTGAGACCCAGCTGGATGCCGCAGTCTGGTTCGTTTCCAGGGACGGTAACATGATCGCTTCCGCTCATTCCGGTGAGTACCCATCCGCTCCGGACACGATCAAGGATTTTGATCCTGCCGAATCCGGAAGTGACCGTTCACAGACCGGTGATTATCACGGATATTTCGACAATGATGTCATCACTGTGACCGTTCCGGTAACTTACGGGTATTTTCCAAAAGGTTATCTGATGATCCATCAGTACACTACCGTCGTTGATACTATGACGGATATATTGATGCGTGGTGTGTATATCACACTCATCGTGATCTTCCTGCTCTCGTTCATTATCCTGCTGGCATTCCATTTCCTTGTCTACCGCCCGCTTCACAAGATCACCGAAGCTGCAACACAGTATGCTTCCGGCAATCTGGAGTATGAGATTCCGGTCACGACCGAAGACGAGATGGGTTATCTGTCTGCATCACTGAACTATATGTCTTCACAGCTTCGTGATATGGAAGATTACCAGAAGAAATTTGTGGCAAATGTATCCCACGATTTCCGTTCTCCGCTTACTTCCATCAAAGGGTATGTAGAAGCTATGACAGACGGAACTATCCCGCCTGAACTACATGAGAAGTACCTGAAGATTATCTTATTTGAAACGGAACGTCTGACAGACCTGACACATGATCTGCTGACATTAAATGAATTCGACACCAATCACCTGCTTCTCAACCGGGAAGTATTCGATATCCACGAGATGATCAAACACGTGGCGGCATCCTTCGAGGGAGTCTGCACCCAGAAGAAGATCTCTATTGAACTGGTCTTCGCAACAAAGCATCTGAATGTAAATGCCGACAAACGTAAAATCCAGCAAGTCTTATACAATCTGCTGGACAATGCCATTAAATTCAGCGATCCGGATTCTATTATTACCATCGAAACAACAGACCGCGGTGAAAAAGTATATACAGCAGTCAAAGATAATGGAATCGGAATTCCAAGGGCGGCACTCGGAAAAATCTGGGAACGTTTTTACAAAAGTGATCTCTCCCGCGGGAAGGATAAGAAAGGCACCGGTCTTGGACTTGCGATCGTGAAAGAAGCGGTGCAGGCACATGGTGAGAACATCACTGTAGTGAGTACGGAAGGGGTAGGAACAGAGTTTTCATTTTCACTTCCGAAAGCTGCAGGCTAATGTAACAGGGAATTATCCCTTATCTTCCAAAAAAGAAAGTCACTTCTGCTCATATTCACAGAAATGACTTTCTTTTTTATTTTGTATAGAGTATCTTCTGCACTTTATCCGTCTTCAGATTCTCTTTTGTCACCCAGGTATATCCGGTATTCACTACAGCTTCATTTCCCATATCAAGAGAAGCTCTTGCCGCAGCCACCACGGTTGCGTATCCCATGCCGAATGGATTCTGCACGATCAATCCATCAACCGTACCGTCTTTCAGATCCTGGATCTCATCATCATTGGCATCAAAACCGATCACTTTTACTTTTTTCTCCATTTTATTTCTTTCCAGTCCATCAGCTGCCAGTTTCACAGAATCACCGTTTGCCGCAAAGCAGCCGGTGATATTCGGATGGTTGGCAAGGATGTAATCGACTACCTGGTCTTCTGTAATACTGTCTGCAGCCACTATAGCTTCTCCGGTAAGCTGTCCATCCGGAAGTTCACTGTCTTTTGGACGGTAAGTTCCGGCATTGATCTCGTCAGATACTGTCTTCTGCATATTGCTCAATTCATCCATATGATATACATTTACTACAGAAATATTCGGATGGTTTGCTGTCAGTTCATCCGTCACCGCTTTTTCTCTCTGAAGAGCAGCCTGTGATTTCGAATCCTGAATGAACAGAACTGCTTCCCCGCTGTCTCCCATCTCTTCTGCCAGTCTCTGTGCTGCTTCTGTTCCTGCAGCTACATTGTCTGTCGATACATCCGCAGCCACTCCCTGATAATCAGACCCGGAATCAAAAGTGACAACCGGGATCTCGCTGTCTGTTGCGAGATCAAACTGTACCTGGCAAGCCTGCAGATCTACAATTGAGATTCCGACCGCAACCGGATATCTGTCCAATTCTTCATCCAGAAGGTTCACCTGATCATCCACATTATCTGCTTTATCCGGTGCATTATACGTTACTTTTATCTTGTCTTTTCCTGCATATCCAAGACTTGCATTCAGATCCTCTGCAGCCTGTGTCACGCCTTTCTTTACTTCGTCCCAATACTGCGTGCCATTCGCCTTTCCTATAATAGAAATGTAGTCTCCCTTTTTCAGCTTCAGTCCGTTTGTATTATTATAAGCCGCCGGACTGATCAGGTCTAATTTGCCCTGATATTCCTTCTCTTCTGTCTTGGTTGTATTCTTCTCTGCTTCAATCTTCTTCTCTTCATCCGTTGCTTTCGGTGTCTGCTGACATCCGCATACAAGCAGTGCCGTACCAAGCAGCATAGCAATGATTCGATTTCTTTTCATTTTCCTCTCTCCTATATCCGGTATCATTTCTACCTGTATTATATTCTACTCCTATTTTCACTTCTATTTTTCTTATACTTCATCAGCATTCTATACTATACACCAAAACGGTGAAAAATTGTTGAAATTTTTCTTAATTTTCCTCTATGACTTTTATATTTCTGTAGAAATACTTTTTTCCCCTTTATTGTGATAGCTTTTTCTAACACAAGTTAGCTATAACTAAACTTTTATGTATTTCTAAAAAAACATTCTATTCCCTTGTTTATTTTTATTTTTTGTATTATTATAGGAACAGAGACAACGAATTGGATTATGTCTAGAATATTTAATCTCAAAGGAGGGTACATACTATGGCACACGTAATTGGTGATGAATGTGTAAGCTGTGGATCTTGCGAAGCTGAATGTCCAGTAGGAGCTATTTCTCAGGGAGCAGAGCATTATGAAATTGATGCTGACGCTTGTGTAGATTGTGGAGCATGTGCAGCTCAGTGTCCAGTAGGAGCTATTTCTGAAGGCTAATCATTCGAAATAAGAAGCATATACAAAGAACCTGCCAACAGCAGGTTCTTTTGCATATTCAGGCAAACTCATGCGCAGTATTTATGTACTGCGCATTTTTCAACATTTTTGTTTCCCTCGACGGATTCTGACGAAATCGGTGCTTTCCCCTGTGCTATGATACATTTACCCATAAGGGACAAGTATTATATTATAAGGGGGTATCTAATGTGGGAAATCATACCAATGCTTTGAATACTTTAGAACAGATCAAACGCGAGACCAAAGATGATGCCAGACTATATGCATGTATCAGGGATCTCTACGAACAGGGTGTCTCCCTTTCCGATCTCAAAGCCCTGATCCCGGATATCAGACGGACCAGGGAACAGCTTCAGTTAAAACGCATGCTGCAGAATAACAACGAAGTGCTTCTCAACATGTTCAGCCAGGAGATGACATTTCTTCTGGATGCAAAAGAACGCCAGGAAGAGCTGGAATTCAAAAAACTGGACCAGCTGATCCGCCAGCAGCAATCCTTCCGGAAAGCTTCGGCCGATGCCGGTCCAGTAAAAAAATTAAAACGAATCTTCCTGTCTGCTTAGGTTCGCAAACTTTGTGTACTCACCTAACCAGGCCAGATTAACGGTCCCTACCGGACCGTTTCTTTGTTTTGCGATAATGATTTCTGCCTGTTTTTTGAACTCTGAATCTTTGTTATAGTATTCATCCCTGTAGATAAACATTACCACATCCGCATCCTGCTCAATGGCTCCGGATTCACGGAGATCAGAAAGCATCGGCCGCTTGTCCGGCCGGCTTTCTACCGCACGGCTTAACTGTGACAGCGATACAACCGGCACATTCAGCTCTCTGGCAAGTCCCTTTAACTGACGGGAAATGTCTGAGACTTCCTGCTGTCTGGATTCGGAACTCTTTCCTACACTTCCGGTCATTAACTGTAAGTAGTCGATGATGATGATATCCAGTCCGTGCTCCAGCTTGTATTTCCTGCACTTTGATCTTAATTCCGAGATGGAGATACCCGGTGTATCATCAATGATCAGTTTCGACTGACCGATCACACCTGCTCCTTCAATCAGTTTCTCCCAGTCGGAATCTTTCATATTACCGGTTCTGAGTGACTGTGCATCTACCTGTGATTCCAGTGAGAACAGTCGGTTTACCAGTTGTTCCTTTGACATCTCAAGACTGAAGATGGCAACCGCTTTATTCTTCTTGAATGCCATATACTGTGCGATGTTCAGAACAAATGCCGTCTTACCCATGGACGGACGCGCCGCGATCAGGATGAAATCCGACGGCTGGAATCCGGACAGTTTATAATCCAGATCGATGAATCCGGTCGGGATTCCTGTAACGGTTCCCTTACTCTTAGATGCCTTTTCAATCTTATCCAGCGCATTCAGGACCACCTGCTTGATCGGAACATATTCGCCGGTCGTTCGTCTCTGTAATAACTGGAACATGGATTTCTCGGTCTGCTCCATGATAGACTCCAGAGGTTCTTTTCCGGCATAGCACATATTTTCAATCTCTTCATTCAATTTGATCATCTTACGCATCACAGATTTGTCTGCCACGATCTGTGCATAATATTTCACATTCGCAGAAGTCGGCACTGCTGTCACCAGGTCTCTGACAAATTCCAGACTGGCAATCTCTGCCGGTACATCTTTTTCCTTCAGTCGTTCCTGCAAAGTAATCAGATCGACCGGTTTTCCTTCATTGAACAGTTCGATCATCGAATCAAAGATCACTCCATATGACGCCTGATAAAAATCATCACCACTGATGATTTCTCCTGCAGTGGTGATGGCATCTTTATCCATAAGCATGGCGCCGACCACAGACTGTTCTGCTTCGATGCTGTGTGGCATGACTCGTTTGATGAGTGCTTCTTCCACGCCTGAATTCCTCCTATGCTTCTTCTTTTACAACAACTTTCAGCTCAGCCGTTACCTTTGGATGCAGCTTAACCGGAACCGTATGTGTTCCCAGTGTTCTGATTGCTTCTTTTAACTGAACTTTCTTCTTGTCAATCGTAAGATCCATCTGTTTTTTGACTTCTTCTGCAATTTCCTTTGAAGATACAGAGCCGAACGCTCTGCCGCCTTCGCCCATCTTGATCGCAACTTCAATCTTTCCTGCTTCGATCTTTCTGCCAAGTTCCTGGGCATCTTCATACTGCTGCTGAGCGATCTTGTCATCGTTCGCTTTCTTTAATTTCAGGTCATTTAAATTCTTTCCGTTAGCTTCTACACCTTTATTTTTCTTTAAGATGAAGTTTCTTGCGTATCCGTCGCTGACGTTTACGATCTCTCCCTTTTTACCAAGTGACTTTACGTCTTCTGTCAAAATAACTTTCATTACAAGTCTCCTCCTTCTATCATTTCGTCAATCACCTGTTTTAAGCAGGCTACCGCTTCATCCATATCAGTATGGTTAAACTGTGCACCGGAAGCGTTCATATGACCGCCTCCGCCCAGACGTTCCATGATGATCTGTACATTGACCTCATCGATCGAACGTGCGCTGACGTATATTCTTCCATTATATTCTGTTAATACAAATGATGCCTTGATCGCACTGATGTCCAATAATTCATTTGCCGCCTGTGCCCCGATGATCGTCGGGCTTTCAATGTGAAGATCCACACCCCTTGCAATGGCAAATTTGTTACGGTACACTTCTGCACTGCTGATGATCTCCGCTTTTGCCCTGTAAGATTCCATATCGTCACGGAACAACTTTCTTACCAGCGTAATATCTGCACCGGACCTTCTCAGGAATGCTGCCGCTTCAAAAGTACGGACTCCTGTACTGTTCACAAAGTTGTTGGTATCGATCATGATGCCGGCATACAGGCTGCTCGCCTCAATCTTCGGGATCTTGATCCCATCTACAATATACTGCAATACCTCTGATACCATCTCACAAGCCGATGAGGCATATGGCTCAATATAAGATAACAGCGCATTATCAATATTGTCACTGCTCTGTCTGTGATGATCCAATACCACGATCGTCTTCGTTGTCTTCAGAAGGTCCTCACACTCTGTCATCATCGGACGGTTCGTATCTACAACGACTACCATTGAATTCTCGTCTGCCATATTCATCGCCTGTGACGATGTCAAAAACAGATCATCCGGGTAAGCCGGATCTTGTTCGAATAATTCATATAAAGGCCTGAGCGATGCTGACACTTCATTGATCACAATATAAGCACGTTTCTCCAGTGCCAGTGCCGCACGATAGATTCCCATTGCCGCACCGAACGCATCCACATCTGTCAGCTTATGCCCCATAACGAATATCTTATCTTTGACCGTGATAAATTCACGCAGTGCCTCGGCTTTTACACGCGCCTTTACACGGGTATTCTTCGCTGTCTGTTCTCGCTTTCCACCATAATAGGTAACACCGTGACAGTCCTTGATCACCGCCTGGTCGCCGCCTCTTGCAAGTGCGAGATCGATCGCTACACGCGCATAGTTATAACTCTGTGCATAAGAATCGGAACTCAGTCCCAGACCGATACTAAGTGTTGCCGGAATTCCATTTCCGATATTTACGGACTTTACATCATCCAGCAGGGAGAACTTATCTTCTTCCAGCTGTTTAAAATAAGACTTTCGGATGATAATGAAATACTTATCATTCTCCAGCTTCTTGACGATTCCGTCAACTTTTGCAATATACTGGTTGATCTTACGGTCTACCAGAGCCATCAGAAGTGACTGTCTGACCTCTTCCACACTGTCGATCACTTCATCGTAGTTATCGATGTATACCAGGCCTGCAACCATTCTCTGTTCTTCATTTTCCCTGATCGTACGGTTCAGTTCTGTAACATCCTGAAGATATACCGCAATGAAATATTCCTTCTCCTTCGGCAATTCCATAAGCTGTTCCGTATCGCTGAATCCCTCTACCGATACTCTGCGCAGTTCTGCCTGGTATTCCTTATCATCATAATATACTTCCATCGTGACCTTCTGCTGATCCTCTTTTGGAAATATACTCCGGTTCAATTCCGGAATGTATTTACTGATGTAAGCTTCTCCTTTTGGCTTTCCGCCCAGAATTGCTTCGAATTCGTCATTCATCCAGACTGCTTTCCCATCATCTAACAGGATTGCATAGGGAATCGACAGTTCCCTCAGCAGCGTATTCTGGACAATGCCATACTGTGCAGCAAATTCCACGAGATCCTTCATGATGATATTCTTACTGTAAAAATACAGTCCGCCTACCATGATGATATATATCAGCACGAATACGGCCATCAGGATTCCCGCTCTGTGATCCATCTTATACACCCACAGATTCATTGCGATCAAGAGCAATACCATGATTGCCGGCCACTGAATATAAAGCTTCAACTGGCCTTTCAGCTGCACCTTTCCATTTTCATTCTTTTTTTCCATGATTCTCGCCTCTGTTCGTGAGTCTTACTCACTACTTTTGCAATACAAAATGCCGCTGGCATCTCACACTACACTTTACATACGTGATGATTATACCATTTCTTATCATAAAAAGAAAGATGGGAAATCTTAACGTTCTGTTAAGTGTTCCCCATCTGTCTATGTTTTTATTTCTTAAGTTCTTTTTTCATTTATGCCTCATATCCGTTAGGATTCTGTGACTGCCATCTCCATGTGTCTGCGCACATCTCGTCCAGACCTTTTTCTGCTTTCCATCCAAGAACTTTCGCTGCTTTTGCAGGATCTGCATAACACATTGCGATATCTCCTGCTCTTCTCGGCTTGATCTCATAAGGAATCTCCTTACCACATGCTTTTCCAAATGCTTTTACCATATCAAGTACGGAATATCCCACACCTGTTCCAAGATTGATCACGTCAAGTCCAGGATTGCTGAAGATATAATCAATTGCTTTCACATGTCCTTTTGCAAGGTCTACTACATGAATGTAATCGCGGACTCCTGTTCCGTCCGGTGTATCATAATCGTCCCCGAACACACCCAGTTTTTCAAGTTTTCCTACTGCCACCTGCGAAATGTATGGCATCAGATTATTCGGAATTCCCTTTGGGTCTTCTC
>OFMC01002017.1_pt1 | contig 13816 bp, 10 predicted proteins | sample 1541271 | NCBI WGS metagenome assembly OFMC01 (sample SAMN04209252, study PRJEB22552) | human gut metagenome | biome: gut; material: feces | host: Homo sapiens | place: USA: Oklahoma | reverse complement strand
TTTTATCGGCAACCGGCAAGAACCGCAATCAATACCTATCAGCTTCATAATCGCTTTGCCACCGCGCACTCCGCCACCATATTTAATAATAACCTCCACGGTACGTATGGATTTTATCTGATTGTGGCGAGCCGTTTCCAAATCGTTCATTTTCATTGAATCAAAAATAGCCTGATAGACATTAGGTATATAATTATACGTACTTCCAACTCCTGCTACAGCTCCCATAGCCAAGCCGGAAATAAGAATTTCATCATAACCATGCAATACTTCAAACCGATGTTGCTCCAACTCTATGCAAACTCCCATCTCCATCAGGTTATTATGAGTAAACTTAGTACCCACCAGATTAGGTATTTTCTTTTTCCCTTCTACCAAAAACTTATCCACCGGCAAATTAACCCCTGTAATCGATGGCATATTATAATAATAGAAAGGTAAGCCAGCAGCAGAGTGGCAAATAGGTGCAAAAAAATCAACTAATTCATCTACTGTTCCCGGTTTAAAAAAAGAGGGAGCAATTGAAGCAATAGCATCGGCCCCTACTTGTGCAGCATGACGTGCCAGTTCCATTGCACTTCGTTGACAGTTTGAGCCTACATGAGCTATGACCTTGAATCGCTTACGGGCAGAAACGAGCCATTTTTCAAGAATTAATTTACGCTCATCGATCGCCAATGAAGAAAATTCACCGGTTGTGCCGCACACAAATACCCCTTTGATAGGAGTCGATGCTATCCAATCAGCATATTTATCAATAACAGATAAATTTACGTCCCCATTCTCATCCAATGGGGTGAAGGTGGCCGCAACCATACCTTCCAATTTTTCATAATTGTTCATAGTGCATTTAATTAGATTGTTATTTTACTTTATTTTCAGAAAGTTCCTTTCAAAATTAAGGGAGTTCGTATACCAGGTTGTATTTCACCGCTTACCACGTAAACGTCATTCCCCATATAAACCGCATTTGTCGTAACAGGAATAGGATAAGGGCAGTCTAAAGAATCCACCAAAGAATTTGTTTCTGTACTGATGACTCGTAACTTACGGCTAAATCCCGGATGCTCGGGAGATGTAGGTAGTATTTCTTCAACTCCTCCCAGTAGTATTATCTTGTCTTTTTCATATGGAATAGCAGTCCCCGCCATTACAGGAAAATTACCAGCTATTTTGCTCCATTTCCTGCTACCTGGTTCATATACGTACCCCTCCGTATATTCTACCATCATTTCATTCGGAGCATAACTCCTTCCACTAAAAAGATAGAATCGTCCTCCCTGAACCACACTTACCGCATAGGCGAGCGATGGTCCCTCCCAACCGGGCATCTTCTGCCATCCTTTTTCTTTATGCAATAAATCAAGCATATAAAAATGATTGGTCGACTGTTCATTTGTCATAGTTTCCTGCCCCCCAGCAATATAAATACAGTTATCTCCAATAGCCCCCGTTGCATTTGCCAACGGAACCGGTAAAGCCGGATAACTAACAGAATCTACTACAAATGAAACGCCCTCTTTTTTTATGAGAAAAACTTTATCGCTACATTGCATACGATCGCATCCTCCAATACATAATAACCCTTCCGGCAAGCATATCGAAACTCCATAAGCTAATGGGCTGTTAAGGAAATCATCATAAACAGTCCACTTATCCATGTGCAGATCATAACTATATAAAGTAGACCACCAAGTTTTAACTCCTCCCTCCCAAGGATATTTATCAGGAAAGTTGGCTCCTCCCAGCACTAGTAATTTATCCTCTACTATTCCTGAGTATGCACCAGCCAATCCAACGTTTTTCAGCATACCGGTACATCCCGGAAGTAACAATGAGTTTTCCCATTGCATTACTATCTTATTTTCTCCTTTTCTCGAACAAGCCGTATTCATATATGATAAAATTAAAGATAAATATAAAATAAAAAAATACAGTTTTCTCATATACTATCTATCCTTTCTTCTTCGTTTTTCTCTGCCATCAATTCCAGACTCCGGTTCACTTTAAAAATCTTATAAACCTCAAAATGTCTTTCAATGGCATCACGATAGCCTTTCTCATCTCCTTTTCTTATAAAATCCAATAAATCAGCATGAGTAGCTATTCTGCCACTTTTACTCATCTCTATATTTATAGGTTTTAAGTAGTCTTTGAACTTTTCTTTCACATAGACAAGTATAGGATGAATGATTTCCTGAAATTCAAATATTATTTTATTTCCCGTAATTTTGTATAGTTTTGTATGAAAAGCCGATTCGCTGATTAACGCATACTCGTTATTCTCGAAAACAATTCCCATTTTCACAATCTCGCTCAATTCCTCAATATCTTTAGGAGTTATCTTACGGAAAATATCACTTGATATTCCTATTTCAAGTGCGATTCTGAAATCCAATAAATCCAAAATTGTTTCTTCACTCAAAACACGAGGATCTATCACTCTTTTCATTCCACCTAAAATGGAAGGTTCAGTCAAAACCATTCCCTTACGAGGGCGCGCATGAATCAGTCCCATCATTTTCAAACGGCTCAAAGCTTCTCTGACAACACTTCTTGCAACTCCTAATTCTGCGGCCAGATTATTCTCATTGGGAATAGAATCTCCACATCTCAAATCATTCTTTTTAAAGTAGGTAAGTAAGCTGTCTTCTACCTGATCGATCAATGTTGTTTGATTAATTTCTATCTTCATATTACTAGATTTTATTATTTGTATTATTTGTCAGACAAATAATACAAATGCAATATTAAGAGATTTTTTTTAGAATACAAGGGCATTATAATAAGAAAATGTACATTTATGTTGAGAAACATACTTTTAGTACATATTGAGCTCTCATTTAGAACAATAGCAAGAGCAGAGATACTCATTTTAAACATAGTAGCGATATCTACTTATTATAGTGAAGGTATAAATTCATAAGATAGGATACCCCCAAAAATAAGCAATTAAAGATACAGACAAAATCACATATAAAAATCTAGGTTATGTCTATTGTATCTTTTATCTTTGCAACAATCAAAAAAAGCGATTATATGAGTCCTGATTCAGAATATACAGAAACACATGAGAATAAAATCTATGCCACTCTTGACAAACTGGGAATAGCGTATCAAAGTCTACACCACCCAGCCATAATGACTATGGAGGAAGGAGCAGAAATAGCCCAAAAGCTAGGTTGTACTTCATGCAAAAGTCTGTTTCTGACTAATAAACAGCAAGAATACTTCATGCTCTTATTGCCTGCAAATAAAAAATTGAAAACAAAAGAACTTGCCGGGCAGATAGGTAGTTCCCATCTCTCTTTCGCTTCCGAAAAGGCAATGGAAAATCTCTTGTGTACTTTTCCGGGGGCTGTCAGTATTCTAGGTCTTATCTACGATAAAGAGAACAAAGTACAGCTCCTGATTGATAAAGAAATTCTTGAATCAACATATATAGGATGTCATCCATGCGTAAACACATGCAGTCTAAAAATCAGGTTGGAGGACATTCTTAAAATACTATTGCCCAAAATCAGTCATCAGAATTTTAATATCGTGGAGTTATAATCCGAAATTACAAAGTCGTACATTCTGCAAAAAAAACGAACATTTAAGCTAGTTTCACGACTTAATTAAAGTACATGTCTTGTTCCTCGGTGAGAAACACATCGTTGCACACCGAGAAACGGGTCGTTCCTTTTAAAGGAACGGGGCTTTGGTTTTAAACCAAAAAACAAGCCATATAATCAACTAAATATCAGCGTATTACCAGATTGTTATTCCAACTAATAAGCATATTTGAATTTTATTGACAACTCACGATAGGATGGGAATGATAGAATAACAGAAAGGATAGAAAAATTCATTTTAAACATGATGACGGTATCCACTTATGATAGTGACGGTATATTCGTGGGATAGGGTAACCATCCCGACCGGATAGTGACGCTATGTTTTTGCTGGGAAAAGAGCATAAAAAAAGGCTATCTATCCCAGACAGCCAATCTTTTGTTAACCTTAAATCTAATACTATGAAAAACACATTGCAAAGATACGGACTTTCTGCATATCTCCAAATTTTCAGGCTCAAGTAGCGTATCTTATAACATGGTTTAATAGAAGTAACAGTTTCGTTAACATTTAACATAAATCCATCGGATATTAACGAATATCCGATGGAGTAGATTCAGAGATTACTCATATCGCAATGAACGAGCAGGTTTGCTCATTATTATTTTCATTGTCTGGAAAGCCACTGTCACAAATGAAATGAACAACATCAGCAATACAGGTACTATAAAGAACCACGCTTTGAGATCGGTACGGAAAGCATAATGGCTTAACCAGGCATTCATACTAAACCAAGCTACCGGAAGAGCTATAACAACTGCAATCAAAATCAACTGGAAAAATCCTTTGACCAACTGATAGAAAAGATTCCAGCGGGAAGCTCCCAACACTTTACGTATTCCCATCTCTTTGGTGCGGGTGGAACAGGAAAACATGACTAATACCCAAAGTCCGAGACAGGAAATAAAGATTGCCAATCCGGTGAACGAACCGATCATCGCTCCGAAAACCTCGTCTTGCCGATATTGGTGGTCGAAGAACTGATCGAGGAAGAAATAATCAAAGCTGGAATCCGCGAAATACTGATTCCAGATCTCTTGCACTTGAGATACCAGTTCACGGGGATTTCCGGAAGCCATCACAACAGAGATATAACGCTGGGGCAACCAATCAATTTTATCTTTATGAATCAGCATGATAGGTGTATAGTTCTTGCTCAACGCCTGCTGATGATAATCTTTCACCACTCCGATAATCTGCATCGGCGCATCAGTACATTCCACTGTTACCAACTCGCCTATCGCCTCATCATTGGAAGCAAATCCCAGATTACGTACAGCTGTTTCATTAATCACCAGTTTATCGACATCATCACCATATTCTTCGGAGAAACTTCTTCCGGCTACTATCTGCAAACCGTATGCATCCGCATAATCAGGATCACAAGCCAGCATCTCATAAAGACGGTTCTGCTTCAAAGCGTCATTGGTGCGACGATTGGAAAGGAATGTGGCCACTTCTTCGCCCGGCACGGCACCGGAAAAAGTAACCCGATGGACCAGAGGAAGACGCGCGATTGCTTTTTTCATTGCTTCCAACTTGATATTCTGCCCCTCTGTATGTCCCGGAAACTTAACCACTAATGTCTGGCTGGTTTTCACTCCCAAAGATTGATTGCGCATAAAATTCAGCTGTGCAAAAACAATCAATGTAACACAAAGTAAAATCATGGAAGCTGTATACTGGACAACCACCAGTACCTGACGGGTTCGGTCGCCTGACTTGCTATGCAAAAACTTCCCTTTCAACAAGGTTATAGGTTTGCGATTCAACAAAGCCAATGCCGGATAATACCCGGAAATAAATATTCCGGCTATAAAAACGAGAACCAGCAAAATCCACCAGTAATCCATGAACCAGACAGAAAACGTAACTGTACGTCCTACCAATTGGTTGAAATGTGGAAGAACCAGTTCTATTAATCCCACAGCTAATATGAAAGCTATCAGATTCATAACCAAGGCCTCAAACAGGAATTGATAAATCAACTGTTGGCGGAAAGCTCCCACTACCCTGCGCACTCCCACTTCTTTAGCACGCTCCATCGAACGTGCTACGGTCAGATTGATATAGTTAATCCAGGCAATAACCAGAATAGCGACAGCCGCAAAAATCAGGGCGATCATAGCAGAACGATTTCCTTTGGTTTCCGTCTCATAGCCTATCTGTGGGGTGAGATGTATATCTGCCAAGGGAATTAAAGACACGCCCCACGTCTTATTTTTCAGTGCTTCCTCTGTCTTGTATTTCTCCGCCATCACAGGAAATTCTTTTTCTATCTCCGCTTTTCTTTCCGGTGAATCGAGCAAAACATACGTATAGGCTTCATGCTTATACCAGTATTCCTGCATATATTGAGGCAGAGAGGCATAGGAAATCAGAAAATTATAATGAATGTGTGAGTTGGAGGGCATTTCTTTCATGACTCCGGTCACTTCGCACGATACTTTATCATACGTTCCGGTAAAGATCAGAATTTTGCCGATAGGGTCTTCATCTTTGAAATACTTACGGGCAATACGTTCGGTGATTACCACTTGCCGGGGCATGGAGAGACAAGTCTTTTTATCCCCTTTCAGAAGTTCGAAATCAAAAAGACGGAAGAAGCCCGGATCGGCATAGGCTATCTGATTCTCCCGTAATGTCAGTTCGCCATATTTCACAATCTGCTCCGGTTGGAGATGGGTAGCGATACGGGTATAATCTTCGATTCCGGCAAGATTCTCTTTCATGGCCGAGGCATATCCGAAAGAGCTGGTCGCCCAGTAATCGGTCAGGACTTCCCCTTCATGAAAAGTGCTTTGCACCCGATAGATATGGGCATATTTCGTGTGCATTTTATCAAAGCTGAACTCAAAAGTGACATAGGTTAGCATCAGTAATGCCGATGCCATTCCGATTGCCAATCCAAAGATATTGATGAAACTGAACTTCTTCCGCTTCATCAGATTCCGATAGGCACTATTCCAGTAATTCCCTATCATACGGTTTCGTTTTTAGATGACGTTTTCTTTTCCAGCGGACGGTTGATGTTTTCGGCTACAATCTGTCCGTCCAATAGTTGGATGACCCGGTGTGCATACTTCGCATCCCGCTGTGAGTGGGTGACGATAATGATTGTGGTTCCCTGACGGTTGAGTTCGCTCAACAGTTCCATCACTTCGATGCCATTCACCGAATCCAGATTTCCGGTAGGTTCGTCGGCCAGCAGTAGTTTACATTCGGTCACTACGGCACGGGCAATGGCTACACGCTGTTGCTGTCCGCCGGATAACTGCTGGGGATAATGATTCGCACGATGTAACAGGTTGACTTTTTCGAGCACTTTATTGACTCGTTCTTTCCGTTGGAGAGTCTTCATACCCAGATAGACAAGTGGCAGTTCCACATTCTCATACACGGTCAGTTCGTCAATCAGGTTGAAACTCTGAAAGATAAAGCCCAGATTGCCTTTCCGCAAAGCAGTCAACTGGTTTTCAGTCATTTTATCGACTTGCTTCCCCTCAAAAAAGTAAGAACCGGAAGTCGGAGAATCCAATGTACCGAGAATATTCAGCAAGGTGGATTTGCCGCATCCTGACGGTCCCATTATCGCTACAAATTCTCCTTGTTCCACCTGTAAGGTGACATCATTCAATGCTTTTGTCTGCACCTCTTCTGTGGTGAAAAGCATAGATAGTTTTTCTGTTTTAATCATAATAATTATTCATTATTTTAGTATTAGTTTCTCATTGTCTCCAAATAATTCATAGCCGGATATGATTACTTTCTCACCCGGAGACAAACCGTCTGTCACCTCGTAATACAGTGGATTCTGCCGTCCTATCTTCACAGGGCGCCGCGTGGCAAATGTACCACTTTCATCGACAACGTACATCCATCGGCCCCCGGTAATTTGAAAGAATCCGCCACGGGGAACCAGAATAGCTTGTGCCGGATCACCCAATTGCAGGTTTATGTGATAAGTCTGTCCGGCACGGATATTCTCCGGTCGTTCGGATATAAAATTGAGGTCTGTACGAAACTGACCGTCTTTCACTTCAGGATAAGGTTTAGTCACTTCCAGTTTATAGGTTCCTCCGTCACGGGTAAAGTCGGCAGGAAGTCCGGGAAGTACCCGTTCTACGTAGTGCTCGTCTATCTGTGCCTGTACTTTAAGGTCGGAAGTGATGATTTGCCCGATATGTTCGCCGGCAGAAATAGATTGCCCGATTTGCGCATTCAGGTTTCCTACCTGTCCGTCAATCGGAGCTTTCACTTTCAGGTTTTCCAAACGCTCACGAACCAATGCCAAGCTCCGTTTCATATTACGTATATTCTCGTCAAGACTGCCTATCTGACTTTCCCGAAAAATATGATCCTGCCGGATACGTTCGTCAATAACAGCCAGTTGCTCTTTGGCTGCTATATATTCTTCCTCTGCCTGGCGATAGTCTTCACGTGCTATCAGTTGTTCGTTTACCAAACGTTTATACTGCTCATAACGGCGTTGCTTCCCGATAAGCTCTTTATTCAGGCCGATACGTTCTTGTTTCAGTTGCAGTCGTTCCTGCTCCATACTAATCCGGGTATTACGCAACTCGTTTTCCTGATAAGCAAGATCGGCTTCACTCTGCATGATACCGATATTGAGCAATGGGTTGCTAAGACGCAGAATCACATCACCGGCCTTTACCATAGCTCCCTCTTCTTTCAGGCGCTCTTCCACACGACCGCCCTCGATGGCATCCATATAGATAATCCGGCTAGGCATGACCTGACCAATCACACGGATATAATCACTGAACTCGGCCTGCTCGACAGTAGCAATTGTCAGCCGGTCTTTCTCCACTGCCATAGAAGAAGCTGTATCTCTGAAAATAAAATAGGCAATCACAGCAAGTCCGAGCATTACCCCACCGACCCAATAAAGACGTTTGCGATTGATGCCGGGTTTTCGTTCAATAAGTGTATCCATAATGGTTTATAAAAAAGTTCCTTGTCGATAATATTTTTCTAGTTTCATCATCATTTCTATTTGCAAGCGTACACGAACCAGTTCTGCTTTGGCAGCAATAAACCGGTTACGGGCTTCCATCAGTTGAAAGACGGAAATCAATCCCTCTTCCCATTTCCGTTCGGATTCTTTCAGTACCAGTGTTTCAGCGTCAAGTTGTGATAATGCCTGCTGATGTTCACTATATCCGGTGTGAAGAGAAAGGAGTGTTTGCTCAATATCCGTATATAATTGTTGTTTTTCAAGTTCTTCTTCGTTTTTGAGCCGATGCATATTCAATTTCAGCTTGCGCTGATTGGTCAAACGTTGCAAACCGCTTAGCAGGGGAAAGGAGATGCCAACACCCACATATTTTCCTATATTATCACGCAATTGTCTGGCCGAGAAAGCTGTATTATAATAATTGGAACCGACGGTGAAACGAGCAAAGACAGAGGGTGAGAAAGCTCCTCCCGCTATCGCATACTCTTTATGAGCTGCTTTTTGTTTCAAATCAATCATACGTATGGAGGGCAATATTTCGATAGATTGTGCGTATAGAGTTTCCACAGTCGAAACAGAATATGGTGGTACTTGGGATGCTGTAATCGTATCCAGAATAGCGAGTGTGTCGCCCGGCTGGATATTCATTAATTGTTTCAGATGTAATAAAGCGATCCGACTGCTATTTCCGCGCGACTGATAACGATAAATATCTCCCTCCCGGCGTGCTTTCACCTCCTGTAAATCGGAAGCTGATTTCAATCCCAGTTCCACGAAGACCTCTGTCTGTTTCAAATACCTTTCGCTCAACCGGCTTTGTTCCAAAGCAAGATCGAGCAATTTTCTCTCCAGAATCAGTTTGTAATAAGCATCCGTCACCTGATAGGCCAGTTCATTCTGTTTCTCTTTCAGCTCCCATTCACTACGTTCTTTGTTCATTTTCCGGAAACGCACCTGATTGATACGCGAAAAGCCTTCAAATAAGGAAAGTGTCATATCAAGTCCCACCGTTCCCTCTTCAAAAGATTCACTGGTATACCCATTGGTGTCAGGATCCAGCGAACGTCCGAATCGTTTGCCTGTTTCCGCATTAACCACTATGTGCGGCAGGAAAGCACCGACAGAAGCTATATAATCCGCTTTCGTTTCCTTTATGCCGATAACTCCGTTACGTACAGCCGGATTCTGTTTATAAGCCAAACGAATGCAATCGTCCAAACTCATAGCGGATTGGGCTAGCAGGAAAACCGGCACTGAAAGCAATAGTAGTAAAAGAAATCTTTTCATCCTTTATAATATATGATTGTGTGATAGCAGGATGATAAAAGCAAATGCAATGCCACAAATCATAAATAATTGATTATAAAACAAATAGAAATTACATAATTCTTCCACCGTCCAAAAATTAAACGCCCTAACGTCCAATAATTGGACATTACCGAGAGAATCCCTCTATTCTACCCCATTCTAACTCGTTCTGACTCATTCCAGCATAAACTTTGTATGAAAACGTCTAATTATTGGACACTCCCTTGCAAAGAAAATCAAAAACAGATACCTTTACCCGGAAACTTAAAAGGAACATTCAACGGACAGAGCCCCCAATCTTGCGTATGGAAACAGGAACGATTTTAATTGTAGACGACAATAAGAGTGTATTAGCCTCACTGGAGTTATTACTCGAGAATGTGTTCAGCACAGTCCGCACAGCTGCCAATCCTAATCAAATCACGACCATCTTATCTACCACTCCGATTGATATTGTGATTCTGGATATGAACTTTTCAGCAGGAATCAACAATGGTAACGAGGGACTGTACTGGCTGAAACATATCCATGAAATCCGCCCTTCACTGCCCGTTATTATGCTAACCGCCTACGGTGATGTAGAATTAGCCGTTAAAGCACTGAAGAATGGTGCAACAGATTTTCTACTAAAACCATGGGATAACCACATACTGATACAGAAAATAAAGGAAGCCTATCAAAACAATCGTCCAACCCATCATAAAAACTCTCCCAAATCAACCCAGAAAGCATCCGGTGATGAAAATCTGAATAAGTCAGAAATGTTGATCGGTCATTCCCCTGCAATGCTACAGCTAATTAAGGTAGTTACTAAAGTCGCCAAAACCGATGCCAATATCCTGATAACCGGAGAAAACGGAACAGGAAAAGAGATGTTAGCCAGGGAAATACATCGCTTATCTTCACGAAACACCCGTCAGTTACTTAGTGTCGATATGGGGGCTATCAGCGAATCGCTCTTTGAGAGTGAACTCTTCGGACACGAACGTGGAGCGTTTACTGATGCTTATGAAAGCCGTCCGGGTAAATTCGAAGCCGCCAATGGTGGTTCGCTTTTTATGGATGAAATCGGAAATCTCCCTCTTGCATTGCAGGCCAAACTACTGACTGTACTACAAAACCGAAATATCACCCGAATCGGAAGCAACAAAGTGATTCCCGTTGATATCCGACTCATCTCCGCCACCAACAAAGACATACCGGAGATGATTAAAGAAGGTTTGTTCCGCGAAGACTTATTCTATCGCATCAATACCATCCATCTGGAAATTCCCCCTTTGAGAGAACGGGGAGATGATCTATTATTATTCATCGATGCTTTTCTTCATCGCTTCGCTTCCAAATATCAACGACCGGAAATGCGAATGCATGAGCAAACGATTGAAAAGCTACGCTCCTATCATTGGCCGGGCAATATCCGGGAACTGCAACACACCATCGAAAAGGCGGTTATTTTATGCGAAAGCAACGTGATACGTCCTAAAGATATTCTGGTGAAACAGACTTGGAAACCACAGACAGTCCAAGCGGTGCCCAATCTGGAAGAAGTGGAACGACAAGCCATCGAGACGGCCATCTTGCAAAATAATGGAAATCTGACTGCTGCGGCCGAACAACTTGGTATCAGCCGACAAACGCTCTACAATAAACTGAAACGATTTAAGCCCTAAGCCGTATGCTATTCAGCCGACATATATATTGGACCACATTAGGACATATCCTATTTATTCTTGCTACCGCAGGAACAGGTCTATGGCTCATTATTTCCCAACAAGGAGTGGTAATAGGGATATTACTGGTTATCTGCTCCTTGTTTCAGATTGGAAGATTAGTGAATAAGCTAAACTCTTTCAACCAAAAATTACGCCTTTTCTTCGATGCGATAGAAGACAAAGACAATATGCTCTATTTCCCCGAAAACAATGTCAGCCGGGAACAGGAAATGCTGAATCGTTCACTCAACCGTATCAATGCCCTGCTCATCCGAACTCAAGCTGAATATTCAAAGCAGGAACATTTCTACCGTTCGCTATTGGAAGAAGTCCCTAGCGGTGTGTTGGCATGGGATTCTTCCGGAAAAATAATGATGGCCAACAGTGCCGCACTGACTTTATTGGGATGCCAGCAACTAGCCCAATACGACCAACTGAAACCTATCCTGCAGGAAAAAGAGAAGAAAGAACGACTTAGTCTGTCTCAAAACCAGATGAAATTACAGAACGAAACTATTACCATCTTATCCATCAAGGATATCAGCAATGAACTGAATGATAAAGAGAGTGAATCATGGAACAAGCTAAGCCACGTGCTTACCCACGAAATCATGAACACCATTGCTCCCATCATCTCCCTGTCGCAAACATTATCCGCATATCCGGACAACAGCGAAAAAACACTTCGCGGACTTCATATCATCCAGGCACAAAGTGAACGCCTGCTGGAATTTACCGAATCTTTCCGTCGTCTCTCCTATCTGCCCCAACCGGAAAGGAAACGGTTTTCACTAACAGCCCTCCTGCAAAATCTGCAAGAACTCCTGTCTACCGATTTTCAGGAAAATCAGATTCATTTCACACTTACCTGTCAGCCGGAATTCATCGACATGGATGGAGACGAGAACCAGCTATCCCAAGTCCTGCTCAATCTCCTTAGAAACTCCATTCAGGCGTTAGACGGAAGAACAGACGGAGCAATCGAAATTTATGCATATCGGGACAAGCATATATCTATCGACGTCACAGACAATGGTCCCGGTATCCCCGATGAACTGCAGGAAAAAATATTCATTCCGTTCTTCACCACCAAATCCGAAGGAACCGGTATCGGATTAAGTCTCTGCCGACAAATCATCCGTAACCACAACGGTCATTTGTCTATTTTGGAAAGCCGTCCCGGTAAAACAATTTTTCATATCGACATTTCACTGTAAAACAAACCTTTCACGGCCTTCGAGTGTTTATTATCATATAAACGAATTTTACACGATATGAGCACCAAAGAACAATACTGGAAATATTCCCTCATTGTCATCATCCTGTTTATGGGAGTCATCATCTTCCGCCAAATCACTCCTTTTCTGGGGGGATTGCTGGGAGCACTCACCATCTACATTCTTGTACGCGGACAGATGAATCATCTGGTAGAAAAACGAAAGCTGAAACGAAGCATCAGCGCACTGTTGATTACCGCAGAAACGATTTTCGTCTTTCTTATCCCTTTGGGATTGACTGTCTGGATGGTGGCAAACAAGTTACAGGATATCAATCTGGATCCACAGACCTATATTGCACCTATTCAACAGGTAGCAGAATTCATCAAAGAGAAAACAGGATACGATGTATTGGGAAAAGATACGCTGTCATTCATCATGTCCATACTTCCCCGTATCGGACAAATTATAATGGAAAGCATCAGCAGCCTTGCCATCAACCTGTTCGTCATGATCTTTGTGCTTTACTTCATGCTGATTGGAGGAAAAAAGATGGAAGCTTATGTCAATGACATTCTGCCATTTAATGAAACCAATACGCAGGAAGTCATTCACGAAATCAATATGATTGTCCGTTCCAATGCTATCGGCATTCCCTTACTGGCTATCATTCAGGGAGGCGTGGCTATGATAGGCTATCTGCTTTTCGGAGCACCCAACATACTGATGCTGGGATTCCTGACCTGCTTTGCAACCATCATTCCGATGGTAGGTACGGCATTGGTATGGTTTCCTGTAGCCGCTTATCTTGCCATCAGCGGAGACTGGTTCAACGCCATCGGGCTTTTTGGCTATGGAGCTATCGTCGTATCGCAATCGGACAACCTTATCCGGTTCATCCTTCAAAAGAAGATGGCGGATACACATCCGCTTATCACCATTTTCGGAGTAGTCATCGGCCTGCCGTTATTCGGGTTTATGGG
>OFMC01001987.1_pt1 | contig 13923 bp, 6 predicted proteins | sample 1541271 | NCBI WGS metagenome assembly OFMC01 (sample SAMN04209252, study PRJEB22552) | human gut metagenome | biome: gut; material: feces | host: Homo sapiens | place: USA: Oklahoma | reverse complement strand
TGACGGCGTTTCAGTACACGGGGCTGATGACGGTGCTGGAGGCCGACGACCTGCTCTTTGATGCGGACGATGTGCGGCGGCTGCTCCGGCTTTACGGCGTGGAGGCGGCAGACAGTGAGATCGACGGAATTTTGAAAGAATCCGTGGGCTATCCGCTGGGCGTAGCCATCACCGCCCGGTGTATGTCTCCGGGCAAGCCGTGGACGCCGGAGTTGGTGGCGCGGGTGTTCCGGGAGGTGTTTCTCTACTTTGAAACCGCCATCTACCGGCGCTTTGACCTGCCGGTGCGGCGCTTCCTGTTGGAGCTGGCCCCCTTTGAAAGTTTTGACCTGGAAATGGCACGGATGGTCAGCGGCGATCCCCGTGCCGGCGAACGGCTGGACTGGCTTCTTCGATACACCACTATGCTGCGCTACGACGACTGCCAGTGCTTCCACTTCTGGTCGGGGTTCCGAGCTTTTCTCCGCTGGGAGATGGATCGGGAGTATACCGAGGAAAAGCGCAAAGCGCTCTTCAGCCGGGGCGGGCTGTACTATGAGCTGAAGGAGGACTACGCCCACGCCCTGGAATGCTACACCAGCGGCGGCGACCATGCCAAGGTCTCCGAGCTGCTGATCCGCAATGCGGAGCTGCATCCCGGCATGGGGCACTATGCGGAGATGGAGCAGTACTACCGCGCACTGCCGGAGGCGGAAATACTCGCCTCGCCGTCTCTGATGCAGGGCATGAGTATGCTCTGCGCTCTGAGCGCGGACTATGACGGGTCGGAGCACTGGTACGGATGCCTGAAACGGTTCGTGGAGCGCTGCGGCAAGGAGGACGCCGCAGGTCGGCAGGCACGCGGCCGTCTGGCATGGCTGGACATCTCGCTGCCGCAGCGGGGCGTGAAACGCCTGACGGACACGATCCCTGCGGTGTTCCGGCTGCTGACAAATAAGGAGCTGTCGCTGCCGTCCTTCTCCGTCACCAGCGCGCTGCCCAGCATCATGAACGGCGGCAAGGACTTTTCCCCGTGGAGCAAAAGGGATGACCTGCTCTACCACACCATGCGTATCCCGGTGGAGGCGGTGCTGGGGCGGGACGGCGTGGGTCTTGCGGACTGCGCCATCGCCGAGAGCAAGTTTGAAAAGGGGGAGGACGTGGCCGGGCGGATGCTGGCCCTTCTCCCACAGCTGAACGAAGTCCGCAACCAGGGCACGCCGGACATGGAGTTCGCCATCAGCGGATTGCTGGCACGCAGCCAGATGGCAAACGGACAGCCCGCCGACGCGCGGCGCACCATCGAGGTGCTCCATGAATGCTTTGTCGAGAGCGGTTTGACTCGCTTTCTGCCCAATATGGACGCCATGCTCTGCCGTATTGACATGCACACCGGCGACCTTGATGCGGCGGATGCGTGGTACCGGGAAAAAGCCCCCCGGGAGCCGACGCATTTGAATGTCATGCGGCGCTACCAGTACCTCACCCAGGCCATGGTGGAGCTGGCGGACGGCAGACCGGACGCGGCGCTGCTGACGCTTGCCCCGCTGGAGCCGTACATTAAAAACTGTGCCCGTATCATCGACGGCATTCACCTGAATGTCCTAACTGCCATCGCCCTGCGGCGCAAGAAGGATGAGCGGTGGCGCGAGCGATTGACGGCGGCGCTGGACGCGGCGACGGAGTACCGATTCATCCGCACCGTCAGCGTATACGGCACGGCGGTGCTGCCGCTGCTGGAAGCGCTGGACTGGGACGGCGACAAAGCATGGCGCAAGCGGCTGATGGCAGCGGTGCGGACGCAGGCGGCGTTCTACCCGCATTTCCTCGAACCCAGCCTTGTCCCTGGTGAGGAGCTGACACCCACGGAACTGCAAGTTCTCCATCTTCTCTGCGCGGACAAGTCCAACGCTGAGATTGCGCAGATCATGGACGTGAAGCTGCCCACGGTGAAGACCCACGTCAGCCACATTCTCGACAAGCTGGACGTGAAGCGCCGGGCGGAGGCCAGGACAGCCGCGAAGAAGCTGCGGCTCATTCCGGATGATCTATAAAAGCTGTGCCTGTGCTTGAACGGGCTGAATATAAACCATATACATATATCTCAAAGGAGGATCTTATGAAAAAACGAGTATTGAGCTTATTTATGGTGCTCGTGCTTTGCCTGACGCTTCTGCCCACAGCGGCTTTTGCCGAGGGAGAGGACGTGAGCATATCGGGCGGTGTCATCGGCGGCGGTGAGACCGGTGGCGAGGGCGGTGGGATCTATGTAGCCCCCGGAAGCCCGACAGAAGGGGGCGGCGGCACATATATCCTCGGAGAGGCCACGCGGACGGAGATCTGGTTCGTAAGAAAGCCCGATTCCATTGGCCGCAGCTATGACGGTACGACGGACGGCAGCATGGTTTCGTTCGGCACACCGCAATTCACGGACGGCACAAATACGTTTGAACTCACGGAAGGAACGGACTTTACCGCCAAGAAGACCTTCGATTCTGCGGACGCGGGTGATCATACCGTCACTGTGGAAATCACGTTGATTGGCAACGCCGCGACGGAGTACAAACTCAAGTCGGGCGAAGAAAAATTTAAGATCAGAGGCACCATCAACAAGGCCTATCCCGAGCTGACCGTATCTCTTTCCGAGACGACTTGCACGGTGGGCGAAAAGCTCCTGCCGCTGTTGTCTATCAGCGGCAGGCAGGAAAATGCCGCGGTGACATATTACTATACGCAGTACCAAACACTCGCTGGGGCTTCGGAGTATGAGGGCAGTGATGTCATTCCTGCAATCGACGAAAACACTGCAATCAACAGTCTCGACGAGGAAGGCAACAACACCTATTATCTCTACGCCAAAACTGCCGCGACAAAGAACTACAATGAAGGTCTCTCGAATGTCGTGGAACTCACAGTCAACGAGGCAGTCGTTGAGGCCGCTTCGGTGACAAGAGCGGACGGCACGGATGGCGGTACATACGAATCCCTCCCGGCGGCGCTGAATGCGGCGCAGGACGGCGACACCGTCAAGCTGCTGGCAAACCATACGACAAATTGGAGCGACGTCGAAGCGGGCGAGTATTCCACTTTGGCTGTCGTCAAGAAAACCTTGACGCTCGAACTGAACGTCTGGACGGTGGATTATCTCGTTGTGGGCGAGGTGGTTTCTGACGAGGCAGGCGGAATCCTTGAGTCCACCGACGGCAACCTGACCGTCGCAGATAACGTTCAAGGGGGCGGCTACGGCAAAATCAAAAACCTCGAATTTGTAAAAGGTTCACTGGCGATTCAGGGCGGCTGGATTGGAGATTATGACGGAAGCAAACTTACCTGCAATGGGAACAGCGGCAGCGTGATCATCAGCGGCGGCACGGTGTATAACGCCACAGTAGGTGATGGCGCAACCGTTACCGTCACCGGCGGCACAGGGCACGCGGGCAACTGGTGCAACGATGGTACGCTGAACATCACAGACGGTACGTTCGGCGGGGTAAAGTTCTATAACAACAGCGGGACCATCGCTATCAGCGGCGGCACGTTTAGTACGCTTCAGAACTTCGACAACACCTCCAGCCTGATTGCGCCTATATCCCTGCTGGCGCCGGGCCATGCCTTCTACAAGGACAATACAGTGCAGGACGGCAGCAGGAGAGATTTTCTGCAAGATGTAACCGTCAAGGAACACACTCACACCATGGTGAACAACAAGTGCGCCTGCGGCCTGTCCTGCACCCACACGAACGCCGAGGGCGCGAGTACCATCGGTAAAGACGGCAAGTGCACGGTCTGCGGGACACAGTTTGCGGCTGGCATCGGCGAAACCTATTATACCGATGTGAAGTCCGCCCTGGATGTGGCATCTGACGGTCAGACCGTCAAACTGCTGGCAAACGAGATGCTGCCTGACGGCATATATGTCAGCAAGACCCTCACGCTGGACCTGAACGGACATAGCCTGGATGGGTACAGCTTGAATGTGGGCGGCCTTACGGCCATGAGCCAGGTTCGCACCGGCAACCTGACGGTCATTGACAGCAGCGGCGGCAACGGCGCGGTGGGAGTGACCGTGCGGGAGGGCGGTACACTGGTATTTGATCCGAAGAATGACCATACCACTTTGCTCCAGCTGGAGGTTTGGGGCGGCACAGTCGAGCTGTACGGCGGAAAGATTTCGAGAAGCGGTTTGCGGCTGAATAATGGCATCACATTGGGTAATCTGCTTCCCGGGCAAGCGGGACTGGCTTACTATCGTGGTGACACGCAGCTCACGCTGGAGGAAGCCGCTTCCAAGACCTGCGACCTGGTGGTAAAGTCGTGCAGCCACGGCGGCAAGAACGGCTTTGACGAAAACGCCACTGCCTGCCCCTACTGCAACGCGCCCGCGGTGGCTGAAACAGACTTGAACGGTAGCGAGGGTGTCCGCCTGCGGCGGAGATTTGCCAATTTACAAACGGCTCTTGACGCAGACAGAGACGGTGGCGCGACCCTTCAGCTGCTGACCGACGTGACCGGCGATTATACCATCGACGGCACGCAGGACACGGGACTTAACTTGAACGGCCACTCCATCAAGGGCACGGTGACGGTCAAGACGGCTACAGGAAACAATACCACCACTTTCAGCAACACACAAAACACCACCACAGCCGGCATAGATGTGGTCGTTGCCTACAAGGGAGCAAAACTCGCCGGGGCGGATTATCCCGCCGTGATCAGCAAATTGACATTGGCCGATACCACGAAGTGGAAGGATATCCTGCAGCAGACTACCAACATTGGCTTCAGGGTCACGAATACGGACGGCACTCACACGTGGTACGCCCCGGATGATATCGAAGGCTCGCAGTTGAACAACGTTATCATCAATTATGATAAGGCTGCACCGGATTGGAGTGGGAACGAATCAGGTATTCGGATTAAGTCAACATGGTGGAATAAATCATTATCATCTGTAACATTTGGACTGTATAAGGGCAGCAGCTTAGATGTCTATGCGAAAGCAAATGACAGCCAGAGTGGTGTCGCAGAGTATTATTACTATATAGACAATTCCGGCAGTACAACAACATTGACAGCAGAGGAACTTTCCAATAAGAGCTTTACAAAGGTAGCTGCGGATAAAAATGGTACAACAAAACTTACAGAGATAACATCAGACAATAACTATGTCATTTATGCCTACGCAGTAGATGCGGCTGGTAACAGGAGTACTTACATAAGCTCCGATGGTGTGGTATTGGATAACACCGCACCGCAACTGACCAATGTAAGTACACCTGCGAAAAGTAACGGAACTCTTTCTGATACTTCGGCGACAATTACATTTACCGGAAGTGAAGCAGGAACTTATTATTATATTCTGAAAGAAAATGGAGAACCAGCTCCGACCGTAATGAGTGATTTTGCAGCAAAGACGGCCGGGGATAAGGTTGATACATGGACAGCGAAAGAAGGTGTGTCAACAGGAACCTTGACAGCAGACGAAGCTAATACAATTAAATTTACCGGACTGAAAGCTGATACAAGCTATGTATTATATCTTGCGGCGACAGATGCAGCGGGCAATGCAAGCGTGGCAGAGTCAGCAGGGGCAGATGGAGACTCCGGTGTAGTATCAGTATCATTTACCACTACAAAGACGACTCCGTATGTAAAGACTGCACCGGTTCTTTCCGGTAACTATGGAGATATGGTATCTGCCATGCTTGAAAAAGCAGATATGACAAAGGCAAGCGTGACAGCAGGACCAAGCAGTGACACGAAGATTGAGGGTACATGGACTCCGGCATTTGAGGATGCAGATAAGCTTCCGACAGTCGGTACAAGTGAGAAATACACGCTTGTCTTTACACCTACAGGAAGTGATGCAGATACTTATGATTCTGTAACCTGTGAAGTGATACCGGAAGTTTCTAAGAAGCAGATTACCGTAGTGATTGCTGATAAAGAAAAATTCTATGGAGAAGCAAACCCTGCACTTACATGGAGTCTTGCCACAGGCGATGCCTACGCAGACAATGTTCTGGTGGCAGGTGATACCGAAGAAGCACTTGGCATCAGCTTATCAACTACTGCGAAAGACAATTCCAATGTTGGAACCTACGCAATTACAGGCTTATCAGATAGTGCTAATTATGAAGTATCCTTTAGCGGAAGCGGTTCAGATGGCAAGAGTGGTGTTATGACAGTAAAACAGGCAGCGAAAGCTCCAAATATGCCGGAAAATGCAATGACACCGGCACACAGCACAAAGAAGGTTGGCGATATTACGCTTCCGGATGGATGGAGCTGGCAGGAGGCTGATAAGGACACGGCACTTGCAGATGGTGTGGCAGTGACAGCGAATGCAATTTATACAGGACCTGACAAGGGCAACTACGAGACAGAAAGTGTAAGCATTACGATTACAAGAAGCGAATGTGATCACACACATACTGAAATACGGAATCAGCGGGAAGCAACCTGCAAAGAGGAGGGCTATACCGGAGATACTTACTGTAAGGATTGTGGTGAAAAGCTTGCCGCCGGTACAACAACCGGGAAAAAACCGCACACGGTCGGAACACCGGCTACCTGCGTATCAAAAGCAGTATGCAGTGTTTGTGGTGAAACCTTTGGTGAAGTGGATGCCACGAACCATGTGCATACAACCGTGAAGAACCGCAGGGAAGCAACCTGCATACAGACTGGATATACCGGAGATACCTATTGTACAGACTGTGATAAGCTTCTGGAAACCGGAGAAGAGCTGGCGGCACTCGGCCATGACTATCTGGCAAGCGTGACAAAGCAGCCGACGACAACAGAGGAAGGCATCAGAACCTATACCTGTACAAGATGTGGGCATTCCTATACAGAAAGCATTGCAAAGCTTACGAGTCCGTCGCCGCAGCCAACTGCAACACCGTCAGATAAGCCGGAGACACCATCACCGCAGCCAACTGCAACACCGTCAGATAAGCCGGAGACACCATCGCCACAGCCAAAGGGCACCAATCTGAAGGATGACACAGGTGCAGCCTACAAGGTAACAAGTGCAAATGGCAAAACACCGGCAGTGCAGTATATAGCACCAAAGAGCGGTGTCAAAGGAACGGTGACAGTTCCTTTGGAGGTCACGATCGATGGCGTAACCTACAAAGTAACCTCTATCGCAGGCAATGCTTTTAAGGGCACTAAAAAGATTAAGAAGATAGTGATCGGAAGTAACATTACTTCTATCGGAAAAAATGCTTTTGCAGGATGCACAAGTCTGACAAGTATCACGATTGGAAAGAATGTGACGAAGATCGGAAAGAATGCCTTTACCGGCTGTAAAAAGCTAAAGTCGATCACAATTAAGACGAAGAAGCTGACAACAAAAACCGTTAAAAAGGGAGCGTTTAACGGCATCAGCAAAAAGGTTGTGGTAAAGGTGCCAAAGAGCAAATATAAGACCTACAAAAAGCTGCTCCCGGCAAAAGGTCTGAAAAAAGCGGCAAAGATCAGAAAGTAACCAACACGCTGAAAATACAGTAACCTCATATGAGAGACTGCTTAGGCAGCAGAAATGCAAATACAGACCTGCGAATCAACCGGAGCAGGGAAGTAATTGTATTTCTGCTGTCTTTTACTGCATTTTTTACTCTAAGTATTTGCAAAAAGATTTTCGTGCTTTTTTCAATTATGATGTTATAATTTTTATAATGTATTTACGAAAATGCGATGAACAGATAGCATTATTACACACGACATTGATGGAAAACAGGTTTTCATTACTGCGATAAAGGAGCGGCTATGAAAAAAACAGGAAAATCAGGGAAACGACACAATAAGCTTCTGGCACCGCTTCTGGCACTTATCGTGCTCCTGGCAGCATGCAGCTCGCAGGGCGGCGATAATGCACCGGATAGCAGGCAGAAGGAAGCTGTGCAGACGGAAGAGACATCGGCTGAGACAGCGGCAACGGATGAAATCAGGATGGATGGACAGCTCACAGGTGATATGCTCATGCAGCCATCCGGGGATACAGAGGGAGAAGCAGCGGATCCGGACGGATATAGTCAGGAACCACTTGAAGTACATTACATAGATGTCGGACAGGGCAGCGCGACACTATTAAAGAGTGGCAGGCATGCCATGCTGATTGATACCGGTGACAGCGATCAGGGTACAAAGATACAGCTCTATCTGACAAAACAGGGCGTGGAAAATCTCGATTACCTTGTACTGACGCATCCGGATGCGGATCATATCGGCGGTGCTCCGGTCATTATTACGAAATTTGGGATCGGACAGCTTTTTCTTTCTAATTATGAGAAGGATAATAAAACAACACAAAAAGTCAGGGACGCGATGCAGTATAAAGGTCTGACTGCATCGGACTGTCAGGTTGGAGATACATATACACTTGGAAATGCATCTTTTACGATTCTTGCTCCCGTAAAAGAATATGCGGATTCCAACAACGCATCCATTGTCATTATGGTACAAAACGGAAATAACAGATTTCTATTTACCGGAGACTGCGAAGCAGAAGCTGAGGCGGATCTGATCGCATCCGGCGCGGATCTTAGTGCAGATGTTTACCTGGCGGGACATCACGGAAGTGACACTGCATCTTCACAGGCGTTCATGGATGCAGTCAGCCCTTCTTATGCGGTGATCAGCTGCGGTGAGGGAAACAGCTATGGGCATCCGCATGCAGAAGTCCTCAACAGATTCCGCAGCATGGGCATTCAGGTATTCCGTACAGATGAGCAGGGCTCTGTGGTAGCTGAGAGTGATGGAACCGGGATCACATGGAACTGTGCACCTTCCGAGACCTGGCAGACAGGAGAACGAACTAAAAATGCACAGACCGGTGCAGAAAATGCGGAAACACAGCCTGCAAATGAGACACCCATACAGGAGACAGATACTGCAGCCGTGCAGGATAAGCCTGCAACCCAGCAGTCGGATGCGGTAACACTTCCTGCGCAGGAGCAGAAACCGGTTGTGGCAGACGAAACGCCGCAGGCAGGCAATTATATCGGTAATCGCAATAACGGCAAGCTGCATAAGGCTTCCTGCAGTTATCTGCCGGATCCGCAGAATCAGGTGCCGTTTACAACAAGGGAAGAAGCAGTGGAAGCTGGTTATGATGATCCGTGTAAACGGTGCAATCCGTGATGAAATATGCGTCGGGATGAGAAAACCGATTGCCGGCATTCTGACGCGATACATAAATAAAAAGCAGATGTAATGCGAATGTTTGCCGTATGTTGGCGGAGAAACAGGCAAGCGATCCGGCGGAGTAAAAAAATGATTCTGGAAAAGGGGAATACATCATGGAATTGAGACATATCAGGTATTTTAAGGCTGTGGCAGAGGAAAAGAATTTTACCCGGGCGGCGGAAAAACTGGCGATCGCACAGCCACCGCTCTCAAGGCAGATCCAGGATCTCGAAGCAGAGCTTGGTACACAGCTTTTTATCCGTTCCCCGCATAAAGTAACGCTGACAGAAGAAGGAGAACTGTTTTTGCAGTATGCATCCCAAATACTGGATCTTGTGCACCGTTCTGAGGAAGAAGTCAGGGAAAGAAAAGAAGGTCTGCAGGGAACCTTATATATTGCTTCCGTAGAAGGCTGTGGACCGCGTTTGTTTGCAGAATGGATTGCAGCATTCGGACAGCAGCACCCACATGTGCAATATAATCTCTGGAATGGCAATACGGATGATGTGAATAACCGTGTCATGAAAGGTCTGTGTGAGATCGCGATGATCACAGCACCCTATAATACAGAAGAATTTCAGGTACTTCCGGTTTACCGGGAGCCATGGGTGGCAATGATCTCCAAGGGACATCCATTATATACGCCGGAAAATGATCCGGTAAAGCCGGATGATCTTCTGCCGTATCCGCTGTTGATCCCTTCCAGGGAATCCAGAAAAAGTGAGATTGACAAATGGTTTTCCAATACCGGTCAGACACCTGCGATCCGCGGCAGGATCGCACATATGATGAATGCATATGAGCTGAGCCTGCACGGTGTCGGGATTTCCATTTATCCGGCTTCTATTTCCGCAATGGCAAAGAACAAGGAAGTCTGCATCCGTAAAATAGAGCATCCGGATGCGTATGCATCCTATGCTCTCATTTGGAAAAAGGATCACACGCTTTCCCATGTGGCGCAGGAATTTCTTTCTTTTATTCGGGAAGGCAGTGAAAATACAGATGAAACATGATTTGTATTCACTATACTCGAAAAGTATCATAATATATTTATAATATGTATTTCACATTATAGAGCCTGTATGATACATTATAATCATCAAAAGGAAGTCAGGCCGGACCTCTAAAGTAACTGATCAATTTCAAAATGTAGAAAGGTTATGGTGAGTGTTATGAAAAAGATTATGGGTAAAATCAATGAGTTCTTTGGTGAATATTATAAGAGCTTTGGTGAAAGAATCTGATCAAAGAGGCGTAAAATGAATCAGAGTGAAAATCAGACAGAGACTTAGAACGGGCAGTGTATCATATACATTGCCCGTTTTGTGTCATGGCGACGAGGAGAATGAATGCCATGCTTGCATGGGCAGACATTCGACGACCGCTGATCAGAGCGAGATTCGCGAAGCGTATCTCGTCTCTGTTGCGGGCAGAAGGATTTTCGAATGAAAAGATAGAACCCCTTCTTTATTGGGAGAAAAAAGACTTTCAAAAAATAGGGACTTGCGTACAACTGGGGGATATGCTATGATATCTCTCGGCGGCATACAGTTGTACGCCGTACAAAAACATTCGGAAGAATGGAGCGTGAAAGAAATGGAGCAGTCTACCGGCTATTTTGTGGTAAAGCAGAAAGCATTACCGGAAGTATTGTTAAAGGTTGTGGAAGCTAAGAGGCTGATAGAGTCCGAACGTGCTGTTTCCGTGCAGGAAGCAACAGAACGGGTGGGGATCAGCCGCAGTTCTTTTTATAAGTACAAGGACGATATTTTCCCATTCCACGATACGGCGGCGGGCAGAACGATCACGCTGACCTTCCAAATGGATGATGAACCGGGATTGTTATCGGATGTGCTCAAGATCATAGCTACATTCGGAGCAAATATATTAACCATCCATCAGAGTATTCCGATCAACGGAGTTGCCTCCCTGACGATCAGTGTACAGATATTGCCGACAACGGCGGATGTATCCCTGATGGTCGATGAGATGGAAAAACAAAAAGGCGTACATTACGTGAAAATCATAGCTAAGGAGTAAAGAAAATGGTAAAAGTAGCAGTATTAGGATATGGTACAGTAGGAAGCGGTATCGTTGAGGTAATCAAAACAAATCAGGATATGGTAAATAAGAAAGCCGGAGATGAGATTGATGTCAAATATATCTTGGATCTGCGTGATTTCCCGGGAGATCCTTATGAGAATCTTGTTGTACATGATGTTGAGATTATTTTAAACGATCCTGAGGTGCTTGTGATTGCAGAAGCAATGGGCGGAGTGGAACCGGCCTATACCTTTACAAAGAGAGCACTCAGTGCAGGTAAGAGCGTATGTACATCCAATAAAGAGCTTGTTGCAAAGCATGGTGCAGAACTAATTGAGTTAGCGCGCGCTAACAAATGCAACTATATGTTTGAAGCAAGTGTCGGCGGCGGTATTCCGATCATTCGTCCGTTAAATGCTTCTCTGACACCGGAACGTGTAGACGGTATCACAGGTATTTTAAATGGTACAACAAACTATATCCTGACAAAGATGGAAAAGGAAGGATCAGATTTTGATACAGTACTGAAGGAAGCACAGGACAAAGGCTATGCGGAGCGCAATCCGGAAGCAGATGTGGAAGGTTATGATGCATGTCGTAAGATCGCCATTCTTTCTTCTCTGATCTATGGTAAAAATGTAAATTTTGAGCATATTTATACAGAGGGTATTACAAAGATCACTACAAATGATTTTGCATATGCAAAAAAGGCAGGCTATACGATCAAGCTGCTTGCCATGAGCAAGGAAGTGGACGGCAAATATTTTGCCATGGTAACACCTTGCATGATCAATGACCAGAACCCGCTTTATTTTGTAAATGATGTATTTAACGGTATTCTGGTACATGGCAATACACTGGGGAATACAATGTATTATGGAGCAGGAGCAGGTAAGCTGCCGACAGCAAGCGCGGTTGTATCCGATATCATTGACTGTGTGAAGCATCTTGGCAAGACAGTATTCTGTTTCTGGGATAAAGAAGAACTGACATTGTCCAGCATGGATGATTCCGTAAAGCGTTTCTTTGTTCGTGTGAAGGATGCTGATTTTGCAAAGGCAAAGGAAGTATTTGGTGATGTGGAAGAGATCGATGCACAGATCGCAGGAGAAAAGGGCTTCTTTACACAGGCTATGAGCGAGAAAGCATTTAAAGAAAAGAGTGCACAGGTCGGTGAGATCATCAGCCGGATCCGTGTTGAGGAGTAAGCAGGATTACATATGGAATCACACATGACAGCTCGTGTGATCCTAAGTGAAAATAAATACCGAGGAGTAGGAAAATGAAAAAAGTAGTAAAATTTGGTGGTAGTTCATTAGCAAGTGCAGAGCAGTTTGAGAAGGTCGGAAAGATCATCCGCGCAGACAAGTCAAGATGTTATGTGGTTCCGTCTGCACCGGGGAAGAGAAACAGCAAAGATACAAAAGTAACGGATATGCTGTACAATACCTATGCACTGGCAGAAAGTGATGATGCATTTGATAAAGAACTGGATGCGATCAAAGCAAGATATCAGGAGATCATCGATGGACTGAAATTAAAGCTTTCTCTGGATAAGGAATTTGAAGTGATCCGTGAGAACTTTAAAAAGAAAGCGGGCAGTGATTATGCAGCAAGCCGTGGGGAGTTCTTAAACGGTATCATTATGGCAAATTATCTGGGCTATGAATTCATCGATGCAGCAGAAGTGATCTTCTTTGATGAAGAAGGCAATTTTATGCCTGATCACACAAATGAAGTACTTTCCGCGCGTTTGTCAGAAACACCAAAGGCAGTTGTTCCGGGCTTCTACGGTGCGAAACTGGATGGCAGTGTAAAGACCTTCTCCAGAGGCGGTTCCGATATCACAGGTTCTATCGTGGCTAAGGCTGCACATGTGGATGTGTATGAAAACTGGACAGATGTTTCAGGCTTTTTGATCGCTGATCCGCGTATCATCGATAATCCGAAGGGAATTGAAACAATTACCTATCGCGAACTGAGAGAGCTTTCTTACATGGGTGCTACCGTGCTGCATGAGGATGCGATCTTCCCGGTTCGTAAGGAAGGCATTCCGATCAACATCCGTAATACAAATGCACCGAAGGACAATGGCACATGGATCGTAGAAAGCACCTGCCAGAAGCCAAAGTACGTGATCACAGGTATTGCAGGTAAGAAGGGCTTCTGTTCCATCAATATTGAAAAGGATCTCATGAACTCCGAGATCGGTTTCGGCAGAAAGGTGCTGCAGGCATTTGAAGAAAATGAGATTTCTTTTGAACATGTACCATCCGGTATCGATACAATGACCGTATTTGTACACCAGTCAGAATTCATGGAAAAAGAGCAGCGTGTACTGGCAGCAATCCATAAGATGGCACATCCGGATTCCATTGATCTGGAGTCTGATCTGGCACTGATCGCAGTCGTAGGACGCGGTATGAGACAGACGCGCGGTACAGCCGGACGGATCTTCTCCGCATTGGCACATGCCAATGTCAATGTCAAGATGATCGATCAGGGATCTTCCGAGCTGAATATCATTATCGGTGTGAAAAATGAAGATTTTGATGCAGCGATCCGTGCGATCTACAATATCTTTGTTGAGGTTCAGTTATAAGATAGAAATATATAAAAACAGAAACATCATATAGCAAGCAATCGATAGCGTAGGCGACTGAGATTTATCGCTCGTTTACCCGGCGGCGAGATCGAAACGCTCTT
>OFMC01001975.1_pt1 | contig 13985 bp, 8 predicted proteins | sample 1541271 | NCBI WGS metagenome assembly OFMC01 (sample SAMN04209252, study PRJEB22552) | human gut metagenome | biome: gut; material: feces | host: Homo sapiens | place: USA: Oklahoma | reverse complement strand
GATTTTTTCGTGAAACACCAGGATTAGTGGAAAAAGAAACATGCTTGATTATCGCTTTTATCGGCCTTAAAATTTCTTCAAAAAATCTCAAAAAAAGTAGGATTTTCAGCTGTTTTTTCCATAAAAGCCGCCGAAAATCAGTAAAATTTTTCTTTGTTCCGCAGATTTTTTTCTTAAAATCATGTAGGTTTTTTCTTCTATCTTCATTATCCGCAAGCTGCCGATTCAATACATATCCTTCCGGAGCATGCTTTTACATACTTTCCTTTAAAATAAATACGCTGAGTTTTCAATAATTCTATGACAAAGTTGTCTGAAAATGCTATAATAAGATGACTTCTATTTGCAGCCTTTGGTATTGGCTGCGCAGTCAATATAATGAAGAAGAGGTAGAAAATGTTTAAAGTACTAAAATTCATTGTCATCAGTGTTGTTTGCCTCATTATAATGGGAGCATCAGTGCTTTATGGCTTCTCCAGTCTTTTTGCACCTCCTAATATGGATGAAACACTGATTCCGGACGCTGCTTCACAGTTCTACGATATCAATGGTAACGCAATCTATACTACGCTTTCGGAAGAACGCAGAGTACCTGTTACTATTGATAAGATTCCTAAGCATGTGCAGCGTGCCTTTATTGCTATTGAAGATAATCGCTTCTATGAACACGGTGGTATTGACTACCGCGGCACAGCACGTGCTTTGCTTTCTACATTAAGCGGTCACGAAGTACAGGGCGGCAGTACCATTACCCAGCAGCTGGCAAAGAATGCTTTCCTTACCCAGGAACGTTCCATCATCCGTAAAATTAAGGAAGCTTTTATTGCCAAGGAACTTGAGCACAAATATACTAAGGATGAAATCCTCACTATGTATCTGAACCAGATTTATTTCGGTCAGGGTGCATACGGTATTGAAAGTGCTTCCATGTATTACTTCAATAAGCATGTTCAGAATCTGGATATCGCTGAAGCTGCTACTCTGGCAGCTATTCCCAAAAGCCCTAACTACTTTAATCCTTTTGAAAATCCGCAGGAAAGTAAAAAACGTCAGGAGCTTGTTATCGACCAGATGGTCAAATACGGTTTTATCTCTGCTGCCGACGGTAATGCTGCCAAAGCAGAAAAGCTTGTCTTCAGCACAACACATAAAACCAATTCCGATCCTCGCTCCTATTTCTTCGATATGATTACCCAAAAGGTTATCGAAGAGGTTGGTGCAGACGCTCTCTATAAGGGCGGTCTTAAGATTTACACCACTTTAGACCCGGATATGCAAAAGGCTGCTGAAAATGCTATGAAGCATCTGCCGGGCTATTATACAGACGGCAAGAAGCTGACTCAGCCGCAAATGGCTCTGGTTGCCGTTGACCCGCATAACGGTTATGTTAAAGCTATGATCGGCGGCCGCGGCCAGGATAAGTTCAACCGTGCTACTCTTGCAGTACGTCAGCCCGGTTCTGCCTTCAAGCCTTTTGTCTATCTGACCGCAATGCAGAACGGTTATTCTCCGGCCAGTGTCATTGAAGATAAGGAAGAAGAATTCTCTCCCGGCTGGAAACCGCAGAACTCCGACAGAGCATGGCATGGTAAGGTAAGCCTGCGTACTGCTCTGGTACGTTCTATAAACGTGCCTACCGTTAAGCTGGCCCAAGAGGTTGGTGTAAGCAAAATTATTAACAATGCCGAAAAAATGGGGATTACTACTCTGGTTGATTCCGGCGCCTACAGCGATGCAAACCTCGCTATGGCACTCGGCGGTCTCAGCAAGGGCGTTAATCCCTTGGAAATGGCTGCAGCCTACGGCGTTCTGGCAAGCAATGGTATGTATTGCAAGCCTATTGCTCTGCTGAAGATTGTTGACCGTGAGGGTAAGGTTCTGTACGAAGCTAAGCCTGAACCCAAACGTGTTATTGATGCCGAAGCTGCTTACCTGACTACTAATATGCTGCAGGATGTTCTTATCAGCGGCACTGCAGGCGGCATGGGAATCGGCCGTCCGGCAGCAGGTAAAACCGGTACCACCGATACCTACATCGATGCCTGGTTCGTTGGTTACACTCCCGACCTCAGTACTGCCGTATGGGTTGGCGATGATAACAACAAATCTATGAACCGTATGTACGGCAGCGGCGCTCCGCTTTCTATCTGGCATGATTTCATGGTCAACGCTCTGGCCTCTACTCCGCGCACCGGCTTCAGTAATCCGGGCGTAGCTGTTCCGCCGGAACCGGAAATCAAGCAGGATGATAAGGACAAAGATAAAGACAAGGATAAAGATAAGGACAAAGACAAGCAGGCTCCCGCTACGGTAACAACTGAAGGCAATGCCAACCAGGCACCTGTAGTAAGCAACCAGCCCACTAAAAAGAAACGCAGCATTAAGGACCGCGTTAACGAAATCATGGGCAAGCCTGTTGTCAGCAATCAGCCTACTCCGCGTAACTAATTCACTTTTATGGTGGTCACTAAGTGTGGCCACCATTTTTTATTGCTCGAAACTAAGTATATTGTATACATGAATACAGATTTATGCTATAATAATGACAGCTATAAATCAGCTTTAATTAACGAACTATAATAATAAAAGGAGTACTGCCATGGAGAAGAAACCCGTAAAAATAGTTGAAACCGTCCTGCGTGACGGCCACCAATCCCTTGCTGCCACCAGAATGCGCATCAGCGACATGTTGCCGGCACTGGAACAGTTGGATAACGCCGGCTACTATGCTTTGGAGGCTTGGGGCGGCGCCACCTTTGACTCCTGCCTGCGCTTCCTTAACGAGGATCCCTGGCAACGTCTGCGCACGCTCAAAAAGCATCTGCGCAAAACCCCTATTCAAATGCTGCTGCGCGGTCAGAACATTTTGGGCTATAACCATTATGCCGATGACGTTGTACGCGAATTTGTAAACCGCTCTGTTGACAACGGCGTATCCATCATCCGTATTTTCGATGCTCTTAACGATACCCGCAACCTGGAATGCGCAATGCGTGCCGCTAAGGAAGCAGGCGCACATGTTCAGGGCTGTATTGTATATACCATCAGCCCCTACCATCAGGACAAGGATTTTGTACAGCTCGGTAAGGAACTGGCGCAGATGGGCGCAGATTCCATCTGCATTAAGGATATGGCGGGCCTGTTGCGTCCCTACGCTGCCGAAAGCCTTATCCGCAGCCTGAAGGCAGAGCTTGACCTGCCTATCGACCTGCACACCCACTTCACCAGCGGTATGGGTGATATGACTTACCTGAAGGCTGTTGAAGCCGGTGCGGACATGATTGATACTGCGCTTTCTCCGTTCTCCGAATCTACCAGCCAGCCCTGCACCGAAGCTTTGGTAGCAACGCTGGAGGGCACTCCCTACGATACAGGCATCAACCTTGCTGAGCTCAATGCTTTAGCTGATTATTTCAAGAATGTACGCAAGAACCTTATCCATGATTTCAACCTGAACGCCAACATCCCCATCGATCCCAAGGTGCTCACCTTCCAGATTCCGGGCGGTATGCTTTCCAACCTGCTGAACCAGATGAAGGAAATGGGCGTTGCCGACAAATATCCGCAGCTGCTTGAGGAAATGCCGCGCGTGCGTGCCGAGCTCGGTTATCCGCCGCTGGTTACTCCTACAAGCCAGATTGTAGGCTCTATGTCCGTATTGAACGTTGCGCTGGGCCGCTATAAGATGATTCCCCGCGAGGTTAAGGATTTAATCCTTGGCAAATACGGCCGCACTCCGGGACCGATTGACCCTGAGGTAAAACGCCTGGCCATCGGTGACGCGCCGCAAATCGACCACCGTCCTGCCGACGATATTCCGCCGCAGATGAAAAAGCTGCGTGAAAAGCTGGCTGAGGAAGGCTTCCCCAACGCACCGATTGAAGACGTTTTGAGCTACGCCTCCTTCCCCGAGGTAACTCTTAACTTCCTGCGTCACAGCAACATCGGTATGAAATTCCACGATTTATAAGCACAACGCTAAAGAGCACGCTGAGAAATCAATCTCAGCGTGCTCTCTTTTTATGCAGATATTATTTTACATCCTCCAGGTGTTCTTCCTGAAGCTCCTCGTGAATCTTTTCCGGCTCGTGCAAAAGCTGGATGCCGACACGCACGATACGCATCTTATCAATCTCTTCTACCGTAAAGGCAGCAGCAGATGTCTGCACCTTCTGCCCCACCTTAGGCGGATAATCAAGCTGAGAATAAACCCAGCCACCGATAGTATCACAGTTTTCGGTGTCCAAGGCCAGCTCAAAGGTATCGTTAACATCCTCCAGCAGCATTTTGCCGTCGACAGAATAGGTTTTACTGCCCTTTTCTTCTACCTCCGGACGTTCCTCGTCAAACTCATCCTGAATCTCGCCTACGATTTCCTCTAGGATATCCTCAACGGTAACCATACCAGCGGTACCGCCGTACTCGTCAACCAGGATTGCCAGCTGACTGCGATGCTTCTGCAGAATACGCAGCAGCTTGCTGATAGGCAGAGATTCCGGCACCAGCAGCACCTTACGCGCCAGACTGCGCAAATCAGGACGCTCGCCGGCATTTAAGCTGCGCAGCAAATCCTTGATATGCAAAAAGCCTATAATATGGTCCTTGTCCTCATCACAGATAGGATAACGCGTCATGCGCTCCTCCAGCGCCGTCTTGATATTATCCTCCCAGGAATCCTCCAGATACAGGCAAATCATATCGGTACGCGGCACCATGATGTCGCTGGCGCGACGGTCGGAAAAGTCGAAAACGTTATCCAGATAAGTAAGCTCTGTTTTATCAATATAGCCATGCTTATGGCTTTCTTCCATCAGTATGCGGATTTCGTCCTCGTTGTGCGCCTCTTCCGCCTCGCTTGCAGCCTCAACGCCCAATTTGTGCAACACCCAGTTGGCAACATGATTGAGGAACCACACCGCCGGATACATCAGCTTATCAAACAGAATCAGCGGAGCTGCCACGAACAGAACAATCTGCTCAGTCTTTTGAATAGACAATGATTTAGGCACCAGCTCGCCCAAAACAATATGCAAAGCGGTGATAACACCAAAGCCGACAACAAAAGCTATTGTATGCTCAACCTGAGGCGGCAGCTGCAGCAGATTAAATACAGGATGCATCAGCTTCGCCACCGTCGGCTCGCCAATCCAGCCTAAGCCCAGCGAAGCAATGGTTATACCAAGCTGCGTAACCGAAAGATAGGCATCAAGATGCTCCGTAACCTGCTTAGCACTTTCTGCCCGAGTATTGCCTTCCTTAATCAGCGCATCAAGACGCGAAGGGCGTACCTTGACGATAGAAAACTCTGAAGCAACGAAAAAGCCGTTCAGCGCCACCAAAAATAAAATCGCTATAACATTAAACAAACATATGAGATAGTCCAAAAATCTCTGTAATCCTGCAGATTGCAGAAAAACAGTTTCACCTCCGTAAAATATATAATATTAACAGTATTGTACCATAGATAGACAATAAAGCAAAATAATTTTTTGTAAAATTTGTAGCAAAAAAGCCGCCGTATCAGCAAAAATTCACATGATACGACGGCTTTAAGCTTTTATTTTATGTTGACTACAGCCTTATGCAAAGATGATGCCTTATACTCAAGCTTTAACTGCTTCAGCGCAGCGTTTGCACAGAGTCGGATGCTCAGCGTCCTGACCAACCTCGTCGCTGTAAATCCAGCAACGCTCGCACTTGTGGCCTTCGGCAGCAGCAACGGTAACCTTCAGGTCCTCGCGGCCGGTTGCTTCGGCACCTTCGGCAGCGCCTTCAACAATAACTGCCTGAGAAACGATCAGCAGGGTTGCCAGGTCTTTTTCTACGGATTTCAGGATAGCCAGAGCTTCGCCTTCGGCGTGCAGCTCAACCTTAGCGTCCAGGGAGTGACCTATTTGTTTGTTACGACGAGCCAGCTCCAGCACCTTGGTGATTTCGCTGCGGATTTCAATGAAGTTATCCCATTTAGTTTCCAGCTCTTCGTTGATGTATTCTTCCTTAACCTCCGGCCAAGGCAGCATTTGTACGGATTCCGGAGCATTAGCAGGTTTCTTCATGAACTGCCATACTTCTTCCATAGTGAAGCTCAGTACCGGGGACAGCATAACGATGAGATCCATAAGGATTTCATGCATAGCGGTTTGTGCGCTGCGACGCTCTTTGCTGTCTGCCTTATAAGCATACAGGCGGTCCTTGAGGATATCCAGATAGAAGCTGGACATTTCAACGGTGCAGAAGTTATGGATTGCATGGTACAGTACATGGAAATCATAGCTTTCGTAAGCAGCAGTAACTTCCTTCTTCAGCAGCTGCAGATGCATCAGTGCCCATTGGTCAAGCTCCAGCATTTCGTTGAACGGAACTGCATCGGTTTCGTAGTTGAAATCGTTGGTGTTGCCCAGGATGTAACGGATGGTGTTACGGATTTTGCGGTATACCTCAGCCAGCTGCTTCAGGATTTTCGGGGAGATACGGATATCTGCCTTGTAATCGGAGGAAGCAGTCCACAGACGGATGATATCAGCACCGTATTGTTTGATTACGTCCTGCGGAACGATAACGTTACCTACGGATTTGGACATCTTGCGGCCATCGCCGTCAACTACATAGCCATGAGTCAGTACGGATTCGTACGGAGCACGGCCTGCAACAGCAACGGAGGTCAGCAGAGAGGACTGGAACCAGCCACGATGCTGGTCACTGCCTTCGAGGTACATAGCAACCGGCCAGGACAGCTCCGGACGTTTTGCGGCAACAGCCATGTGAGAAGAACCGCTGTCGAACCATACGTCCATGATATCGCTTTCCTTGTGGAAGTGCTTGCCGCCACATTTCGGGCAGACAGTGCCTTCCGGCAGCAGCTCTTCCGCAGTGTGAGCCCACCATGCATCGCTGCCTTCTTTTTCGAACCAGTTAGCAACGGAATCAATGGTAGCTTCGTTAATCAGATGCTCGCCGCAGTTATCGCAGTAGAATACCGGGATAGGAACGCCCCATACGCGCTGACGGCTGATGCACCAGTCATGACGGTCGCTTACCATGTTATGGATACGTTGTTGGCCCCAGGAAGGAATCCACTGTACATCGTCGATAGATTTCAGTGCTTCATCGCGGAAGCCGTCGATAGAAGCGAACCATTGAGAGGTTGCGCGGAAAATAATCGGGTTTTTGCAGCGCCAGCAGTGTGCGTATTGGTGCTTAATGTTTTCTTTACCCAGCAGGCAGTTCAGCTCAGCCAGATATTTCAGTACCGGGATATTAGCGTCGAATACAAACATGCCCTTGAAGCGTTCGCCGGCTTCTTCGGTCAGCTTGCCTTGGGAATCAACCGGGCAGAGAATCGGCAGCTTGTATTTCAGGCCGGTTTCAAAGTCGACATCGCCATGACCGGGAGCGGTATGTACGCAGCCGGTACCGGCTTCGGTAGTTACATAGTCAGCCATAACTACGAGAGAGCGGCGGTTGTTGTATTCAGGGAACGGATGCACGCATTCAGCGAATTCCATATCTTTACCAAGAGTAGTGCCGAGGATATTGCTGAGGTCCTTATGGCAGACAGCACCAACCTGAGCCAGCAGGTCTTTAGCCATGAAGAGAACTTCGCCTTCGCATTCAACCCAGGCATATTCCAGAGCAGGGTTCAGAGCAACAGCAACGTTGGCAGGCATGGTCCACGGAGTGGTGGTCCAAATTACCATGTAAGCTTTTTTGCCTTTAGCAGCTTCCGGAGTCTGGCCGTTGTCTTTTACCAGCGGCATTTTTACGAAGATAGTCGGAGTTTTTTGTTCGCCGTATTCGATTTCTGCTTCAGCCAGAGCGGTTTCGCAGTGCGGGCACCAGTAAACGGTCTTTTTGCCTTTGTAGATATAGCCTTTGTTAGCCATAGTACCGAATACACGGATCTGCTCAGCTTCAAAGCTGTGATGCAGAGTGATGTACGGATTTTCCCAATCACCCAGAACGCCCAGACGTTTGAAGTCTTCGCGTTGGATATCAACCCATTGCAGAGCGAAGTCGTGGCATTTGCGGCGCAGAGTCAGCGGATCCAGCTCATTGCGGTTCAGGCCCAGCTCTTTGATAGCAGCGTGCTCAATCGGCATGCCGTGAGTATCCCAGCCGGGAACATACGGGGTATCGAAGCCGCGAGCATATTTGTATTTCATGATGATATCTTTTAAGATTTTGTTCAGGGCATGACCCATGTGGATTTTGCCGTTTGCATACGGAGGGCCGTCATGCAGAACAAATTTCTTGTGGCCTGCATGCAGAGCCTGCTTTTTGCCATAAATATCGTTTTCTTCCCAGAATTTCAGAAAATCAGGTTCGCGTTGCGGCAGACCGGCACGCATAGGAAACTCTGTTTCGGGCAGATTCAGTGTTTTACCATAGTCCATTACTAATAACCTCCAATTTTATTAAACAAAAAAATATAGCAATAATATAAAAAAGCTTCGTCCCTCAGATAAGGGACGAAGCTATAGACTAACAACGATTAATACGCTTGCGTATCATGCATCATTATCAAATGTGTACTCCGTGGTACCACCCTCATGACGACAGCCTTTGCCGCACGCCACTCGTGTGCGCAATATCGGGCGCTCCCGTATGCAGCTACTCAGGTTCGCCGCATCCGCTCCAAAGTGATTTTCACCTGCTTTACTTCGTCCGGGCTTGCACCATACCCCGGCTCGCTTATCCTGCGCCGCAAGCTACTGTCTTTTTCATTGCGTTAGCAAATATCAATAAACGCTAATATTATACATTAGACAATGTGATAAGTCAAGGAGTGAAGAGCCCTGCACTGCCAAAATTTTATAATACACATCTTCAGACTTCTTACTGCTAAAGTTATATGTTAACAATCCAAATGAACGTCAGCAACGCTACGATAAAAATTCCAAAGGACATTAAGTCCTGAAAACTGAAATATACCATAGACATCACCTCCATTCCTAAGAATTTTGGCAATGCCACCCTGCAACACGGTCGTCTTGCATAGTATTTTATCATACCGAATCTAAACATACAACGAACAAGCTGTGAAGTTTGTGTTGTATGTTTTTTTGTTTTTACAAAAATCTCCCCAGCCTTACGCAAGAGTAAAGCCGGGGAATTAAGCTGTTCTTCTAACATTATTTTATAAAACTAAATATTTCCTTTTTGCTTCTGAATCTTTGTTTCTTCTTTTATAGCATCTTCATAATATTGTATGCTATTGTACATATCATTCAAAGATTTATTATCCATTCCATGAGTTGCTTTCAAAATACCTTTTAAGAAATGTGCCAACAAAATCGTACAACAATCAGCCACTTGTTCAGGAGTACTAATATTTTTTATATTTGCTGTTATTTGCTTACTTTGTCCTCCACACATACTAAGGATCTCTTTTTTATATTTTGATATAGCCTTATCATTATTTATTTCATACAAGCAGCTATATAAAATATTCCATAGAAGATTCAGGTTACTAAAAAGCTGATTCAAATTACTGATTTCTAAATCTCCTTTTGATTTAACTTTGTTTAAAATCTCGGCTTTATATTCTAGTGCGTAATATTCAAAACTTCTCTTATTTCTGTTTTTCAACCCCTTCATACGATTATCTACATCCCAAAGCGATCTGCATACACTATCATAATTTAAGTGTTTAGTTAAATAAGCAAAAACATCTGTAGCATAATTATTGAAAATTTCTCCAGCACTGCAAATATAATTCTTTCTAGCTGATTTTAATTCCTTTAATTTTTCCAAAGGATCGCCTACAATAAATTGCCATACTTTTTTTAAACAGAGTAGTGCACCTGCCACAGCGGCAAATTCAAACATTAAATCTGCAACATCACCAAAATCATCTAAATCTATACCATCTTCTAAACTTTTACAAAAAGCTTCAGTGTAACCATCCATAAATCCTTCACAAAAACTATTACCCATTTCAAATAATGAATTATTGCTTGCAGCAGTCATGCCAATATGACTTATTGTATATGCTACTGTAAATTCAGAGGCATGTTCAAAAAATGATTTAAAGCTTTCAGCCGTAGATTTTTCTAAATTTGATAAAGAAACAACACTAACAGGATTTCTTCCTAATTTTTCTAAACATCTAACATGCAAATTTCCAGCAGTATCCAAAGACTCATAACATAAATCTTTGTTATAAAGCAAAAGATATTTTAAAGCGTCATTACTAGATACATTAGCAGCTTCACTAGGCATTTTGATACCATAACTTTCAGCTATTTGTAAAATCTCCCGATCTGACATCGATTTAGAAAATATTATATCGCCCAAAGTACAAACAGCATTAGCATTAAAAGGATTTTTTACTCTAACATTAAGCAATAAACTGTACCCCTTTGTCAAGACAAATCTGAAAGAAAAAAAGAGAATTTTGCCAGCAAAAAAATAAGCGCCTCAAAGACGCTTATTTTACAAAGGATATGTTTTTGTTTTTATATACTCATAGTATTCATTCGGCGAAAGCTTTGCTAAATTCCATTGGTATCTGTCCTGGTTATAATACGCCATCCAGTCATCAATCGCAGCTTTTACTTCAGAAAATTTTCTGCAATTACTTAGATCTATTTCTTGCTTCATATGTCCAAAGAAGCTTTCCTGTGGCGCATTGTCCCAACAATTACCTCGTCTTGACATCGAACGTCTTAACTCGGCATTTTCAACTATTTCTATAAATTTATAACTGGTATAATGCACGCCTTGGTCACTGTGAATTATTGTTTCCTGGCTTAAGTCTACGCCATATTTTTCCAGAAGTTGCTTTACTGTTTCTAAAACAAAATCAAGCTTCATTGTGTCACTTAATACGTAAGACAGAACTTGCTTTGTATAAGCATCAATAATCACCGACAAATACAGCCATTCTCCGCTAAATGGAATATATGTTATGTCCGTAAGAAGTACTTTTCTAGGTCCGAAATCCTTAAATCTTCGTTTGAGAATATTATCAGCGAAATTATTAGTACGAATAGCTTTTAACATCCTCCTATATGGATTCGGCTTTCTAATTGGACATTTCAGATTATATTTATCCATAAGCCGACGTATCTTTTTTATGTTCATTACTACTGGCGGAGTTAAATGCAGCAACCTCATATATATGCTTCTGGCACCCTTGGCATATCCCCTAAATTTATATGCTTCCAATACTAAGGAAAAATCTTCTAAATCAGCTTGCTCACGTTGTCTCCGGGCTTCTTCCTGGTTGCACCAATAGTAATACCCTCCACGTGAAACACCAGCCAAAGAACACATTTCCGTAATACTCATAGAGCAATCTTCGGATTCAAGCATATTATGAATAAGCTGAAATTTTACGCTTGCACTTTCTAAAATCATAGCTTCCGCCTGCTCGAATTGTCTGCTTTTATAATTTTTTTTATAAATTCAAGTTCCTGCCGCAGATACATAACCTCGTTCTGGAGTCTGGCTAATTGAATATCTTTATCTACAAATTGCTCTGCCATTTCTTCAGACGCAACCATGGCTTCATCGGTCAACTGGCTCTTGGCTTTTATCCTTGAATCAAATGAATAAATACGTTTTACACCAAGGATTTCTATGCTATAGCCTAATTCCTGGAATATCTTTGTACAATTATGTCCTAGCATATACAATCGCCTATACTGATCATGAAATTCTCTATTAAAGCGAATAGCATCAGCTGAAACACTATGTGTGTAGGGATTAGCCCTTAAAATTTCGATTTCTTCAGCAGTAAAGCGCTTTTTAGTCATGGCAGCCACCTCTCAAATTACATAATTCTAATTTACAGCACAGACAATAATAAGTCAAATAAAAGAGAGCAGTGTCAAGGATTTGGGATTTTACTTTCTAATTTTGTCAAGTAAATGGGATTCAACCTTTTCTTTTGTCAAGGAACAGGGATTCAGCTTTTTCTTTTTGTCAAGAGTTGGGAAAATCTCTTTTTTTGATTGTCAAGGATTTAGGAAACCTCCTTTTTTCAGTGTCAAGACTTTGGAAAATCTCTCTTTTTGACTGTCAAGTACTATGGGTACAGTATACAGTATACTACTTCTACCGTACTTTACGTCTATCCTCTAGGTAGTACTCTAAAGAACAAGGTTACTACTAGCTTACGCTAGTAGTTTTTATCACAGCCAAAAGAAATAAAGACAGAAAGAAAAAATTATAAAAAAGAAAGAGAGAAAAAAGAAAAGTCATTATACTAATGGCTAAAAACGCTAAAATTTTCACCCTCTAAGCAAAAAAAATTTAAAAATATTTCAGAAGCATTATGCTGATTACAAAAAAAGCATCATCAGGATACACTCAAAATAATCAAAAATATTTTTTATAGGGGGGTGAAAAAAACGTAAAAAAAAGCCATTAATAGAGTGAGAGGCAAAAACAACACACTCCCGCCTCTTGCCCAAAGCAGAATCCGGATATGCAAGTAAGCGCATGGGAGAAAAAATGCAAAGGAGCTTTTTGATATATGCTTGTAACAAATCCCCGCAGAATTAATCATGAACAGCTGCGAATCTTGGCTAGAAATGCCAAAGGCGGTATCACTCACATCTATCTGCATTGGACGGCAGGAACCTACGAGCAGGTTTTTGATGATTACCACATCAACATCGGCGAACAGGGCGAGCTTTACCTCACCTGCAACATGCTGCGCGAATATAAATCGCACACCTGGCGTCGCAACAGTCGCTCCATTGGCGTCACTCTCTGTTGCGCTAAGGATGCAATCCTTGCCTACAAATGCAATCCTGTGTTTGGCGCATATCCACCGACAATGCTGCAGGTTGAACAGATGGCGATGGTTGTCGCTATCCTGTGTCATGAGCTGGAGCTGGAAATCAATAATGATACAGTTCTGACTCATGCCGAAGCAGCCAGTCGCGACCAATACGGTCCCGGTCAAGGTGATCCCGATATGCGCTGGGATTTGTACATGCTCAAAGGCATGCCGGAAACGAGGGCCCTGCTCCCGGGAGGCGTGCTGCTGCGGAAAAAAGCTTTGGCGTATTTGCACAGTATGCTCAGGGACAAGCTGCTGCAGCCACATGAAGCTGAAGTAGAGCACCCTGAGCTGCTGGCGGCGTAAATGCTGCAAATCATCTACCCATTCATTTTTTTCATCATATTTTTGATATTCTGTATTCCAATTCCATTACTTTCAACTTTCTCTTCCGGCAGGCGCACTCTGTTTTCAAACAAAATGCCTACCCGATCCTTTTCTTTCCTGGAAAAAATCCTGACAGCCTCCCCAGGGTCTGCATATTTGATGATGTTTGATGTCACGTTATCCATAATGCGTATCATATAATCTGTCGATATGCTTATCTTCTGCTCCACCCATTCTACATCGAAATCTACAGTAAACTCTTTCTGTTCCAGATAATTACATGTCTCAGAAAACAAATCAAAAAAAACGGTCTCAAATAGTTCCGGTTCTTCCAACTCTATCTCCTCGTCCCCGGCAACAAGAGCATACTCAAACAGATGATCCACCAGCTGTTTTAACCGATATGCTTTTTTGTTTATCTTTTTCACATACTCTTTCCGCTGCTCTTCTGTTTTATACTGTTCTTTCTGAAGTATTTCCGAATATAGCATGATTGCAGTAACCGGTGTTCTGATATCGTGTGACATTTCTGTCACAATCCGCTGATTTTCCTTCATCATTTCCATTTCCTGATTCAACAGACTCTGGAACGCAATCCGCATATTTTCAATTCCCTCTGCTAGCATGGCCAATTCATCTTTCCCCTTGACCGTGATGGAATAATCAAGGCTGCCACCTTCCAGAATAGCAATTTCATCACTCAGTTTTAAAATATACTTCATTTTCTTTCGTATTCCAAGCAGAACAATGCCAAGAAAAACAGCGAAAGAAAGACAGATTGATGCCACCAATAGCCAGTTATATAGCTGATAGCTGAAACTTCCGGAAATCATGACTTCCACCGTTATATCAGACAATTCCAGAT
>OFMC01001972.1_pt1 | contig 14001 bp, 14 predicted proteins | sample 1541271 | NCBI WGS metagenome assembly OFMC01 (sample SAMN04209252, study PRJEB22552) | human gut metagenome | biome: gut; material: feces | host: Homo sapiens | place: USA: Oklahoma | reverse complement strand
CGCGTTTTGTTTCTCTCTATCTTTTTACCCGAGCGATACCTCGCGGTAGAACGCGGCGTATGCCGCCTCCTGATAGGGGCGCAGCGCAAGGTTGCCAAGGCCGAACGTCAGCGAGCCGAGGATCATCCAGCCGATGAAACTGAATTGCAGGCAGAACAGCCGCCAGCGGTTGCCCTCCATCATCGCCTTCGAGCTCTTCATCACTTCGCCCGGCGCCATGTCCGGGTGCTCGGCCAAAATGTAGTCCGTCATCGCGTAGGTGTAGCCCATAATCAGTCCCGGAATGACGAGCAGGATCGTCCCCAGCAGAATATAGAGGCCCTTCCAAAGCCGCGTCAGCGTCGTCGTCTTCCAGTTCGGAAGATAGGCGAACAGCGCCTCAAAGCCCGGCTCCGTGCGGTCGACAAGGCCGAGGTTATATTTGGCATACCCCACGCCCACAATGCTGCCGAGGATGAAGTACGCCGCCGCCAACACGAGCGCGATCACGATGAGATAGACCACACCGCCGACGAGCAGTCCGCTCCACTTCGGGTCCAAACCGTAGCCTGTGGAGTAAATCGTCTGTCCGCCGTAGCCAAACGTCGTCGACACGCCCGAGGACACATCGTAATTGAATTTGACCTCCGGACCGCCGCTCCCTGCGCCGCCGAGCAGCACCGCCACAAGGCCGATCAGAATGGCGATGGGCCACTTGCCGCGCAGCGCCTCGCGCGCCGCCTGCCGAAAATCCGCCGCAAGCTTCATAAATTCTCCTCTCCGCCCTCCGCATGGGAGGGTCTCTCTCAAATCTTCTTGCTTCTGCTTATTTAGACGCATACCGCGCCCGTTTTGTTTCACCGGGCACCAAATTTTCTCGCATTCATGATATCATATGCCGCTGGGAATGGGAATCTCTCTTCTTTCTTTTCCTTGCAAGTCGTTTCCGCCTCTGGTAAAATACCAGAAAACGACAATGGAGGAGACGCATGAGACCAAGCGAACTGCTCGCCGCGCTGCACACGGCGGAAAAATTGAAGGACACTACCCGCCACTGCTACACCTCCGGCGGGCGGCACGAGAGCGTTGCCGAGCACAGCTGGCGCATCGCGCTGATGGCGTTTTTCCTGCGCGATGAATTTCCCGAGGCCGACATGGACAAGGTGACGCGCATGTGCCTCATCCACGACCTCGGCGAGTGCTTCACGGGCGATATCCCCGCCTTTGACAAGACCGCACAGGACGAATCGACGGAGGAAGCGCTGCTCTACCAGTGGGTCGCATCGCTTCCCTCCCCCTGCCGCGAGGAGATGCGCGCACTCTACGACGAGATGGCCGCGCTCGAAACCCAGGAGGCCCAAATCTACAAGGCGCTCGACAAGCTCGAGGCCGTGATCTCCCACAACGAGTCCGACATTTCGACCTGGGAGGACCACGAATACGACCTCCAGCTCACCTATGGCGAGCAGAACGTCGCCTTTTCGCCCTACCTGACGGCGCTTCGTCAGGCTGTCCGGCAGGAATCGCTCGACAAGATCGCACGCGAGGGTGACCGGCGCAAATAAAATCTTTCGCAGCCCATGTACAGCAAAAAGCACTTCCCGCCGCTGGCGGGAAGTGCTTTTCTATGTCTTTTATTCCACGATCTCCGCGTCCAGCAGGTCAAGGATCGCCTGGTCGGCGCTCCAGAAGTAGGACTCCTCGCCGAGAAGCTCGGTGATGCCCGCGCGGTCAAAGTAGGTGCGTACCGCCTCGGTCATGCCGCAGCAGGCAACCGTCTTGCCCTGACTCTTGAGCGCCTCACACAGCTCGAGCATCGCCTGCGCACCCGAAACGTCCACGCTCGGCATACCGCGCATCGACAAGATGATGTGATCGTACTGCGGCATCTCCGCCATGCGGTGGTTGAACTCATCCACCGCGCCGAAGAAGAGCGCGCCCGTGATGTACGCCACGCCGGAGGTCTCAAGAATGGGGGGCTTACCCTCCACCGAGCGCAGCTTGTTCGCGTCGATATCGGAGAAATTCACATGGATATGACTCGACTTCGCCATGTACAAAATGGCGGAGTATACCACGCCGAGCAGGATCGCGACCGTCAGGTCAAAGACGACCGTTGCGAGCATCGTGATCAAAAACTGGCTGATACCGGACTTGAACTTGTGGCGGAAGATGTAGCGGATGCCCTCCCAGTCGTTCATGCGCCACGCCGTGACCATCAGCACACCCGCGAGCGCCGAGAGCGGCAGGCGCGCCATCACGCCGCCGAGCAAGAACATCGAGGCAAGCAGGAACAGCGAATGGAACACGCTCGTAAGGCGCGTCTGCTGGCCGGACTTGACCGCTACGCTCGTGCGTGCGATGGCTGCGGTCGCGGGAACACCGCCAAAAAGCGGCAGCAGAATATTACCCACGCCCTGTGCGATCAGCTCCTGATCGGCGTTGAACGCTTCGCCCTTCATGCGCGAGGCCGACGCGCCGCAAAGCAGGCTCTCGATCATGCCGAGCGCCGCAATGGTCACGATGGGAGAGAGCAGGTTTTCGAGCATCGTGAAGCTCAGGCCGCCGAGCGACAGGCGGTCGGCGAGCAGGAGCGTCTTGGGAATGTCGCCGACGACAGCGAGCTGATCCATGCCCGCGACTGTCGCGACGATCGTCGCAAGGATGATGCCGACGAGCGAGCCCGGCACACGCGCGCCCCATTTTTTCGGCCAGAAGACCATCACCAGCACGACGAGAAGGCCGATGAGCACCGCCTGCATGTTCGGATGGAAGCCAAGACGGCCATAGGACGCGATCTTTTCCAAATTCGAGCCGCCCTCCGACACCGTGCCGAAGAAGTTGTCGATCTGCCCCATCGCAATAATAATGGCAATGCCCGAGGTGAAGCCCATGATGACGGGCATCGGGATGAAGCTAATTAAGCGACCCAGCTTGAAGACGCCCGCAAGCAGCAGCAGAACGCCTGCGGCAAAGCAGGCAAAAAACACGCCCTGCAAACCATACTCCGCGACGATGCCGACGAGCACCGCGCTCATCGCGCCTGTGGGGCCCGAAATCTGGTACGACGCGCCGCCGAGAATGGCGATGACCACGCCCGCGATGATGGCCGTGACAAGCCCGGACGCCGCGCTCGCGCCGGATGAAACGCCGAACGCCAATGCCAGCGGCAGCGCGACAGCGCAGACCGTCAGGCCCGCCATCATGTCGGCGAGCAGCTTTTTCGAGTTGTAACCCGAAAACTCGCGTTTCAGGCTGCGAAAAAAGGCAGAAAACATATTGATCCTCCTAAAAAACACATGCCTGTTTACTATACCATCTGCCCCGCGCCCGTGCCAGTAGTAAAAGGGACGGTTTTTAACGAGATTTTAACACTAATGCGTCGGTTTTGCACAAACAAAGTCAAAATCCTGACCGAAACGGCAAAAAAGCGCCGCGTCCCGAAGAAAATACGGGACGCGGCGCTTTCTGTTTCGCCGGATTTACTTCAATTTTTTGCCGTCCTCGAACGCGCTGGCGACCTTCTCGACCAAGACACAATAGCCGTGGTTGGCGTAGTCAAAGGTGATGACGTGCAGCTTTTCGACAGCGAGCTTGCCGTTTTCGTCGAGCGCGCGCTCGTCCACGCTGACGTTCACGATCTCGCCGGTCAGGAGTCTTGTCTCCTCGTTGTAGCTCACGAGCTTGCACTCGAGCGCGAGCGGGAGCTCGTCGATCACCGGCGCGTCCACATGCTCGCTCTTCGTCACGTGGAAGCCCGCGCGCCACCTTGTCGGGCACGCTGTTGCCGGACTCGATGCCCGCATAGTCACAGGCCGCCGCATGCTCTGCGTCGCCCATGCTCACGGTGAACGCACCGCGCTTTAAGATGTTCTTCACGGTCTTGTGGCCGCCGCTTAAATACATTGCGATGATGAGCACGGGCTGCGGATAGACCTAGGGCTGTGCGCAAAAATACTTTCTCATGTCGAAATCCCTCCAAAATAAATCTGTCAATTGATTTTATGGCCCGATCTTTTCGAGCTTCGCGCGCAGCGAAATGCTGCGCGGCGTTCCCATGCCGTCAAACTGGATGACATGCGCACCTTTGTTCAGGTCTACATCCAGCACCGTTCCCTCGCCGAACACCGCGTGGCGCACGCGCTGCCCGATGGGCAGCGTGCCGTCGCCGTCGTCCTCGCGCAGATACTTGTCTCGCCGCGCGACGTCATCCGCCGCTTCACGCAGAAGCGTCTCGTCGACCTCGTGCGTGAACGACAGAAGCTCGCGGTCGATATCCAGCAGAAAGCGCGAGGGATAGCGCGGCGAGCCGTCAAAATTCCACCCGTCGGCTTCGGAGAGGTAAAGCCCCTTCTCCGCGCGCGTCAGCGCAACGAAAGCGAGCCGCCGCTCCTCCTCCATGCCGGGGAGCGTTCGCACCTTGCGCGAGGGGAAAATGCCCTCGTTCATGCCGCAGAGGAACACATACGGGAATTCGAGGCCCTTCGCCGCGTGGACGGTCATCAGCTTCACCTTGTCGCCCTGCTCGGCGACATCGCCGTTGCTGAAAAGCGCGATGTGGGCGAGGTAATGCTCCATCGCGCTCTCCTCGCCGCAGCTCGTCTCGTATTCGTAGATGGACTGCTTGAGCTCGGCCAGATCGTCCAGCCGCTCCTGACTGCCCTCGGTGCGCAGCGCCTTTTCATACCCGCTCTTGTCCAGAATATCCGAGAGCACCTCAGAGATGGGCCGACCCTGATACGAGTGCGAAAAGCGCTCGATCAGATCGACGAACTGCTTTGCCTTCGTGCCGCTGAACACGCTGTCTTCGAGGTGGTTTTTGAGCGTTACATAGAGGCTCGTCCCCTCTTTTTCCGCCGTCTCCTGTAAAAAGGCCATGCGCCGCTTGCCGAGGTTCCGCTTCGGCGCGTTGGCAATGCGCCGGAACGACAGATCGTCCTGATAGGCGATCATCCGCAAATATGAAAGTGCGTCCTTGATCTCCATGCGGTCGAAAAACTGCACGCCGGAGTAGATCGTATAGGGAATTTTTTCGTGCATCAACGCCTCTTCCACCGCGCGCGTCACATAGTGCGCGCGGTAAAGGACGGTCATATCCCGCAGCGGCACGCCGCGATCATGCAGCCGCTGCATCTCGCCCGCCATCCACTGCGCCTCCGCCTCCTGCGTGTCGGCAAAGTGGCAAATGACCTTCTCGCCCGAGGGCTTCGTCGGGAGCAGATCCTTTTTGATGCGGTGGCCGTTTTTTGCGATCAGCGAGTTCGCCGCCGCCAGAATCTCCGGTGTAGAACGGTAGTTTTCCATCATCATGATGGTCTGCACGTTTGGAAAGGCCTTGTCGAAATCCAGCAGATATTTGACGTCCGCGCCGCGCCAGGTGTAGATCGTCTGGTCCGGGTCGCCCACGATGAAGAGGTTGCCGTGATAGCCGCACAGCACCTCCATCAGCTCATATTGCAGCGCGTCGATATCCTGAAACTCGTCGATCATGATGTATTCGAGCCGCTGCTGCCACTTGAGCCTGATGTCCTCGTGCTGCTCGAAAATATAGAGCGAGAACTTGATGAGGTCGTTGTAGTCGAGGCCGAAGCACTTTTTCTCCTGATAGAGATAGCCGTAGAAGATGATGTCCCCCGCCGTGTCGGCGCGCTCGTACTTTTCGCGCAGCGTGTCGAGCGACATCGTGATCATGTCCTTGTAATACTCCGGCTCCTTAAAGAGCTTTCGGATCTCGATCATGTCCCGTGCGGCGGAATAGGTCATGTCGCGCAGTGTGAGGCCGCGCTCTTCGTAGATGATGCCGAGCATCGCGTCGATGTCGGAATTATCCAGCACGAGGAAGCTCTTCGGGTACTGCACCGCATGGCTGTCCTCCTGCAAAACGGAGACACAGAAGCCGTGGAACGTGTTGATATAGCCCGTGTCGTTGTCGCCGGTCAAGGCGTGGATACGCTGGCGCATCTCGTTGGCTGACTTGTTCGTAAACGTCACGCACAGGATGTTCCCCGGCAGGATGCCGAGCTCGTTGACAAGATACGCAAAGCGGTGCGACAGCGCACGCGTCTTACCCGAGCCCGCGCCCGCGATGACGCGGACATACCCCTCCGTCGCCGTGACGGCCTCGTGCTGCGCGCGGTTCAGTCCCGCAAGCAGATGCTCCATGCGCTGTCCCCTCCCCTCTGCAAATTTCTCAATGGCGGTATTATAGCACAGTTTTGATAGTCAAACAAGTGTTCGCTTGAAAACTTCTTCTCTATTGCACGGCGAGCTTGCTGCTTCAAGCTTCGTTCCACCGCAAAATGTGCGGCAGGAGCTTTTCAAGAAGCGCGTCACGGTTCTGCTCGTCAATGAAGACAAGCTCCGCGTTCTCATGCCCGCGCACGGCGCGCAGGAACGGTGTGTCCTTCGGCTTGACCGCGGCCAGCACCGGCGTGTCGCCGTCCAGTGCGCACAGCACCGCGGACTGGAACACCTTGGCGTCATTTTCGAGAAAGCCGAGCTCGTCCATCAAAATGATGCCGCCGCTCGGTGCGGACTTAATGAGCTGCGCGCCAAGGCCGTCAAAGACCTCCGGATGGCGGATGCTCGAGCGGCTGTCGCACGTCCCGACAAGATTCGCCGTCTCGTTGCGCCGCTCGCCCTCACTCTGCAATGTGGGATAGAGGTAAATCGGAAAAAAGCCGTTCTCATCCGCGACTGGCAGCCGCTTTGTCACAAAGCCGCCGACCTCCCGCGTGCTATGCTCCAGCAGGCGGCGGATCAGCGTCGACTTGCCGACGCCGCGCTCCCCGCAGATCAAAAGATGCCGTTTCATACTGCTTCCTCCTTCGAAATAGCCGCCGTCTCAATGGTGAACAGGCACAGCGCCTTTTTCGCGCAGAACATTCTCCGTACTCCCCGCCGTGTACTCGCCGAGGCTCACCTTTCCCGCGCTGAAGCGGTGGTGCGAATAGTCGCTCTTGACGAGGAAAATCTTTCCGCGGCACTGCTTTTTCGCGATGCGCAGCGTGTCCTCCGTGCGGCCAAAGAGACAGAACACCATCGCGTCGTAGGGCTCTTTCGGCGTGAGCGCCTCCACATCGCCGCAGATCGCGGTGACGCCTTTTATCAGGTGAGCTTCCAGCGTTTTGATGGCCAGCTCGTCGGCGTCCACCGCCGTGACATGGCGGCAGTACGGCTTCAGAGCAAGGCTCAGCTCGCCGATGCCGCAGCCCGCGTCGCAGACGTGCGCGTTTTCTTGGAACTGCGGCGTGATCTTCTCCGCGATGGTCTCATAATAGCGGTTCATCGCCGGCGCATCACGCAAAACGCAATGCTCTCGTCCGTCCACTGCATGCCGCATTCTCCTTTTCCCATTCAACCTGTTTCACGGGCAAACCGATACCAGCGCAAAGCACCGCTTTCACGCAAGACATAGCCGCTGAATATCAATATACCTTTATAGAATCACTATCATTCGCCGTGCCGTCTGTTGTCAAGGTACAGCGAGTACCGGTGTCGTTTGAAAGCGCCGTTGCTATTTTTAATCGCTGACTCAAAGAGGATATTTAAGAAAAAACAGCAGGAAGCCGGTGCGATACGCCGGCTTCCTGCTGTTTCTGATTTTTATAGAGGCTCAGCCCTTTTTGAAGAATGCGACCGCCACCACGCCGGGGCCAGTGTGCGTGCCGATCACGCTGCAAATGAGCGTGGAGTCGAGCGAGTCCGCCTTGTCCTGCCAGATGTCGCGGCTGTCCTCGACATATTTTTTGAGATACGAATCGCTCAGCCCGCTGTATCCGAGGATGATCGGCTCGTCGAAGTCGATGCCGCCGCTCTCGTGGATTTTCTGCACGAGCAGGTTGTTGCCCTGCTTCGACCCTCTTGCCTTACCGATAACCTGAATCTCGCCGTCGACGACGGTGATGACCGGCTTGATGTTGAGAAGTCCGCCCGCAAACGCGACAGTCTTCGAGATACGCCCGCCCTTTTTGAGGTATTCGAGCGTGTCGAGCAGCGCGATGAGGCAAATTTCGTCGCGCTTTTTCTCCAGCGTTTCGGCGATGGTCTTCGCGTCCATGCTCTTGTCCGCGCACTCGAGCGCGTACTCGGCGAGGATGCCAGAGCCGATAGCCGCGCTCTTGCTGTCCACAACGTAGATGTTGTCGTACTCCGCCGCGGCGATGCACGCGCTCTGATACGTGCCGGAGAACTTCGACGCGAGCGTCACAACGACCGCGCTGTCGCCCACCGACGCAACGTCGGAGAAGATCGCGTCGAATGCCGCGGGCGACGCCTGACTGGTCGTCGGCAGCTCGTCGCTCTCGACAAGCCGCTCATAAAAGCGGTGCTTGTCGATGGTCACGCCGTCTATGAACTCCTCCGCGCCAAAATGCACCGTGAGCGGCACGATGCGAAAACGGTCCTTCATGCGCTCGGGCATGTCGACCGTCGAATCCACAATGATCTGAACACTCATGCTTTTCCTCCGTTATTGTTCGTCGCGGGCGGCTCTTTCGCCCGCGGTCTTCTTATGGGTATAAATCCGTTCCAAATTCTCGCTCACGAGCGCGAGCGCGCGGTACATCGTCTGCCGCTCGGCCTCGCTCAGACCCTCAGATGCCGCCTCGACGATGCGCATGATCTTCTCCCCGATCGCGCGGCCGACCGCCTTGCCCCGCTCCGTCAGGCGCAGTGGGCTCTTATAGCGCTTGCCCGCGCCGCTTGCGCAGGTGATGTAACCGTTTTTCTCGAGGTCGTCCAGCGAGCGGGAGATGGCCGCCTTGTCCTCGTCGCAGCGCTCGCAGAGCTCGGCAGCTGTCATGCCATCCTGCTGGGAGAGGTAGTAGAGGCAGGACACATGCGGCCCTTTCAGTTCGAAGTCCGCCATTTCGTCCGCCTTGATGCGCTTGATGCTGCGGCTGATACGCGCGATCAGGACGGTAAAGGTCTCAAAGCGCTCCTCCATTGCTAATTCTCCTTTTTCCTATTTGTTGACAAATCAACAAGCTTGCCTATCATAGCGCATCAATGTTGATTTGTCAACAAGTTTATTTAAAAAAGAAGTGCCCTTACGATAGGCACTTCCTTTTTTATGTCGATTTTACGCGATTCTACCGCCGCTCAAATTGTACTCCGCGGTGATGTCGTTCCCGTCTTTGTCGTAAAACCGCAGCGTGCTGCGGTCGAAGTCATAATCGCCGAGCTGTGGAGAAAGCTCTGTGCAGAACAGGAAATGCGTCTTTCCCTCCGCATTTTCCATCGTGCAGGTCTCGCCGTTCTGCGTCATGGTAATCCTGGCGATGCGGCCGGTCACATCGCGCCCGCCAAAGAGGTAGTAGGCTTTCTCCCCACTGCGCACAACGCCGTCATGGAAACTCCCGCCACCGTAGCCGAGGTGCACAATCTTGTAGCGGCCAAGGATATTCCGTTCCAGCTTGACATAGCCCAGATCTATGTCCTCGCCAATCTCCATGAGATACCACACCGTATTTTCGAGTTCAACACTGTCGTACACCCGAATACTCGGCGAGAGGGGCTTGGGCCTGCCGATATTGTAAAAATCACAGATATGATCCGGCAGCGTCGCCGGGTCCAGCGGAAAGGTCGTGCTCCGGATGATCCCCACGGCGCACAAGGCCAATATCAGCACTGAAAGTATGGTAATGCTCACTTTCTTGCCTGTTTTCATATTGTTCTTCTTTTTTGTTCAGGGGGAACTCAGAATGCCACGTGCATGAACAGCGCCACGCAGCACAGGATGACCGCGAGCGGCACGTAGACAAAGCGGCCCACGTTGTACCACAGCGCACCGCGCTCTTTCTTGCTGCCGGTGTTCACGGCGGCGAGCAGCTCGTCCTTTTTCATCACGTAGAACCACGAAATCGCGCCGAGCGTCGCGCCGATGGGGATAATATAGATGGAAACAAGGTCCATCCACGGGCCCCACTTGCTGATGGGCTCCATGAAAATGCCGATGCCGAGGCACAGCACACACAGGATCGCCAGCACCGCCGTGCGGCTGAGCTTGGGGAACTTGTGCAGCAGCGATTCCGCCACGGCCTCGAACATGTTCTGCAGCGAGCTCACGCCCGCGAAGATCATCGCAAGGTAGAGGATGATGGCGAACAGCCGCCCCATCGGGATATCCTGTAAAATGGTCGGCAACGTAACGAACAGCAGGCTCGGGCCCGCGCCGACGTCCAGCCCGTAGGAGAAGCATGCGGGGATGATGACGAGCGCCGCAACGACGGCGGCGATCGTGTCAAACAGCGCCGTGTGCTGCGCGACGCCGACGACGTCCTCGTCCTTCGAGAGGTACGCGCCGTACACGATCATGCCGCTGCCCGTGACGGAGAGGGAGAAGAACGCCTGTCCCATCGCCCAGATCCAGATCATCGGGTCCTTGAGCGCCTCCCAGCGCGGAGTGAACATGAAGCGGTAGCCCTCGCTTACGCCCGGCAGCATCGCCACGCGCACCGCGAGGATCAGGAAGATGATGAAAAACAGCGGCATCATGATCTTGTTGGTTTTTTCGATGCTGTGCGCGCCCAAATAGAGCGTCAGCAGCGTCCCCACGACCACGATGATGTGGTACGGAATGACGGAATACGGTGTGGAGGAGAACGTACCGAACCACGACGCGGTGTCCGTCGTCATCAGCGTGCCGACGAGAGAATCCACCAACGCCTTTAAGATATATGTCACGATGACCGCGTAGCCGAACGCAATGCACAGCGAGCCCGCGAGCGGCAGCCAGCCAAGAAGGCCTCCGGCCTTGCCTGCGCCCTTGCCGCGCGTCGACCACGCTTTTTCATACGCGCCGAGCGTGCCCGTCGCCGCGTGGCGGCCCATGGCGAATTCCGCGGGCAGGCCCACGTAGCTGAAAATGAAAACAAACAGCAGATAAATGAGCAAAAATGCCCCGCCGCCGTTGCTGCCAAGCTTGTTCGGAAAGCCCCAGACGTTCGCCATGCCGACCGCTGAACCGACGGACGCCAGAATAAAGCCCCATCGGCTCGCAAAGTTTTTGGTGTTCTTCATGTTTTCTCCCATCCAGGTGAAAAAATAACCGCGTAAGCATTCCTCGGCTCACGCGGGCATCAGCCTGTCTCTCATCAGAATTTGTACGCAGGATACACAACGCATGAAAATACCTGCTCTCATGTTTTATACATTTTAATGCCGCTGCACAAAAAAGTCAAGCGCTCGAGCGGTTTATATTATGGCTGTTCCAGCCTTTTCCTCACCGGCGCGCGTTCTTCCCGCACCGCGGCACAAGGGTCTCGTAACAGCATCGCAGCAGATTTGTTCATATCTTTTATGATATGATCGCCGTACCAAAAGGAAAATGAGGCATTACAGGAGGATCATGATGAGCGCCTGCATCTTTTTCGCTTCCGACGCGCCGCTGCCGGAGGTCTTTCCTCCGCCGGAGTACGACTACCTCGTCATCAATGTGGACGACGGTACGATCGACGACGGCGGCGCGGACGACAACTTCGCGCTGCGCACTTACCCAGACAGTTTTCTCTATACCGACAAAGCCTTTGCCGTCTGCCTCGACTGGGCCTACTATACCGAGGGCCGCGCGCGGCAGCTGATCGACTACATTGGCTCTGCCCTCGAATCCGCGCCCTGCGTGGAACTCTGGCACGTCTGGCAGGGCGGCTTCTACTTGTTCGATGAGCGTCCCGTCGTTCACCGCGCTGCTGTGCGATTCGATGAATTCGTCGTAGACGATCTGCGCGAGCTCGGCGAAACTGACCTCTGGAACAACAAGGAGACAAACCGGTTATCATTTTACTGCCTGACCGTCACACGGTGAGCAGTATTTTCCATACTTTACAAAACGAGGTGGCTCCCATGTCTCATTGCACCACATTCGCCGAAGCAGGCCGCCTTGTGGACGCCGGCCGCTGTGCCCCGTTTCTCCTGACGCTGTGTGAGGAGGATGAAAACGAGCTGCACATCACCATCTGCTGCGCTAAAGCGAAGCCAAATGCACAGACTCCGTCCACAGGAAATGCCGCCCTCGACGACACTCTCGCGCACTGTACGCCGCTGTCCCCCGATGAAAACGCCAAGATCGAGCTCATCTTTGAAAATTACCTGCTCTATCAGGTGCGCAACGAATCCTACTGCGTATTTGACGCAGACGAAGTCCACAGCGGCACCTATCTTTGCACGTTCGAACGGTCCAAACTGCTCGACTATCTTCCCCGTGCCATTGATGTCCATCTTATACCCGATGGAACGGACGCTCCCGCATCGTGGAAGCACTACGGCATTTACACGCAGAATCAGATCATCGACCTCGTTGCCCCGTCCGAGCCCACGGTGCGCACGTCCTTTTGACGTACACGCGCATATATTATGTCAACAGATGTTCTATTCCATAAGACAGTCAAAAAGAAAAAGCCCGTGTCGTGTGACACGGGCTTTTTGAACCTCGCAGTAGGGTGAGATTACTTGATCTCGACCTTCGCGCCAGCCTCTTCGAGCTGCTTCTTGAAGTTCTCGGCATCCTCCTTGGACACGCCCTCCTTCAGAGCCTTCGGAGCGGACTCGACGAAAGCCTTGGCCTCGGCCAGGCCCAGACCGGCGATCTCGCGGACAGCCTTGATGACCTTGATCTTGGCAGCAGCGTCGAAACCGGCGAGGACGACGTCGAACTCGGTCTTCTCCTCGGCAGCGGGGGCAGCACCGCCGGCAGCGGGAGCAGCCATAGCAGCGGCGGAAACGCCGAACTCTTCCTCGAGAGCGTGGACGAGCTCAGAGAGCTCCAGGACGGTAAGGCCCTTGATTTCTTCGATCATAGCGGTAACTTTCTCGCTCATTGTAATGATCCTCCAATTTTAAGATATTTGTTTTAGTTTTTGAGTTGGGTGCAGACGGTTACTCTGCGGAAGCTTCCTCGGCGGGAGCACCGTTCTTCTCGGCGATCTGCTTGAGGACGCAAGCCAGGCCCGAAATGGGAGCCAGCATGGTGCCAAGCACCTGTGCCTGCAGGACGGGCAGTGCGGGGATCGCGGCCAGAGCATTGACGGTGGCCATGTCGACGACCTTGCCGTCCATGAAGCCGCCCTTGATCTCGAACTTACCGTTGAGCTTCTTGGCAAAGTCGGCGATCACGCGCGCGGGGGCGACGGGATCGGCAGCGATGGCAAGAGACGTGGTACCGTTCAGCTGATCATCGAGCTCATTGAGGCCGACGTTGTTGAAAGCAAAGCGGAGCAGGGTGTTCTTGACAACTGCATACTCGACATCGTTCTTACGGCACTCAGCGCGGAGCTCGGTGTCTTCCGCGACGGTGATGCCCTTGTAGTCAACGATAACGCCGGCAGCTGCGCCCTGCAGCTTCTCGGTCAGAGAGGCCACGATCGCCTGCTTTTCAGACAGAACTTTTGCGTTAGGCATTTCTTGAGTTCACCTCCATTGGATTTTGCGGCACACCTCGCGTGCCAGGGGAAAGAGGCGTTCTAAAAAGGAAACCGTCCTCATGCAGGACATGAGGACGGTAAAGCAATCAATAAATGTTTGCCATCCTCGGCAGGACTTACGAGACGAATCTCACCTGCTGTCTTTGGAACGCTCTAATAGTATATCCAGAGTTGGCAGCATTGTCAACCCCAAATATCGTTTTTTCCGCAAAATACCCCATATTTGCGCCGCGCACAGCGTAAATCATTTTTCTGACGACATGCGCGCCAAAAATAATCCAATTTGATTTTTCTGACGACATGCGCGTCAGAAAATACCGCGGCTCAGCCGCGATCGCGCGGCGACACCAGTTCGCAAACTGGTGAGGGGGAATCTAAAGGGGGGACAGCGTCCCCCTCTTTAAGTTTTCTTAGATCTTTGCGGTGTTCATCTTGACGCCGGGGCCCATGGTGGAGGCGGCGACGCAGGACTTGATATACTGGCCCTTGGAAGCGGCGGGCTTGGCCTTGATGATAGCACCCATGAGAGCGTTGAAGTTCTCAGCGAGCTTCTCGGGGCCGAAGGAAACCTTACCGATGGGGCAGTGGATGATGTTGGTCT